>Ga0163109_10003895_pt1 | contig 11359 bp, 6 predicted proteins | sample CRUFie1St13metaG_FD_108704 | JGI IMG/M metagenome (GOLD analysis project Ga0163109, IMG submission 108704) | Marine microbial communities from the Costa Rica Dome - CRUD Field 142mm St13 metaG | ecosystem: Environmental > Aquatic > Marine > Oceanic > Photic zone | place: Costa Rica: the Eastern... | reverse complement strand
TTCGCCCTCTCTCCACTTTTCTAAGTCTTCATCTGAGATTATATCTTGGAGATTTTTAACCTCCTCAAAATGCATATCAAGTGCAGTTACACACATCTTTTGATAATCATCCATGGAATAATCATGCCAATTTCCTGCCTTCCTAGGGTTTCTGTTCCACTCATCATGCATTTCTTGCATAATTGGCGGCCAGTATACTGCAATTCTAGAGTTATACCATTCTGAAATATCAGAATCTATTTCTTCGTCGTATAATGGCAGCAAATTATCTGCACCGCTATCCATTACAGAATTTGGTGCAGACTTAACAATAACACCAGGTGATTCCATTAGCACTCTTGTCACGCATTCCTCAACCGCTCTACCAAGGAATAAAGGCGGGGTTTGACCGAATTTTAATCGCAATTTATTTTGATACCACCAAATTCTAGGACACTCATTCCAAGTATTTGTTTGAGAAGCCGATAAACGATTGAAGCGGCCAACAGTATCTTCATCAGGATTTATTTTGGTGACCGGCATCATTACGATGACTAAAGTAGGACTCTATTCAATCCTTCGATATGATTTCGATTCTAGTGGTGCGTTTGTCAATTCGCAATTGAATAACACCTTCTCGCCAACCTAGATCTGCTGAGATAATACGAACTTCATCGCCTTGTTTCATATTTAGGATTGAGCCTTTTATCGCAGAACCAAATGCCACTATTTCAGCAACGCTCTCGCCATCCCACAAATGAAGAGAGACCATCGACCATGGCCTTCCGTCTGCTCTTACACCGTTTCTTCTTGAAATTGAGATTATTATTCCTTGAACATTAGCTTTTGTTCTGAGCATTCCCATGCGTGTTAAATCACATTCAGCCTCAACCTCTATAGAACTATTTTGGTCTAGATATAGCCTTGGCTGGCCTCTCCACACACCAGGTAATGCTCCAGTAACGATTACATCGTCTTGGACTGCATTATGCATCAATGGAAATGATTTAGGTTGACTTTCTTCTAATGTGACCATTTTGTCTCCAGATTTTATCATCGCACCTAACACTGGCTCTCCGTAATGATTCGGAAGTGGACCCCATGAAGCCTGAAGTTTACCTTTGACATTAACTCTGTTCGGTATCGAAGAAATTAATTCACAAGGTTTTGCAATAGTCGGCTTATCAAATTCCATTTCTGTTATTGAGCACCATCTACATCCAGCACGCTCGCCTAAACATGGTTCTTCGATTGGGTATTTATTTGTCAGATTCCAACTTTTCATCTCTTCGTAAATCTGGCGGTATTCATTAGTCGATTTAGGATTCAAATCAACCTGCTTTCTAAGGCCATTCTTGAGATACCATCCCTCTATTGAATCACATTTTGTATCATGAGTTTCATTCCATAACCATGCGTAAAAGTTCAATTGATGCTTTAGACTAGATGCAAATGAACCTTCACCGTCTCCAATTTTGATATCAATAATTCTGGTTTTACCATCCCACCTGTGGACTAAATCGCATTCACCAGCAGCCCACCTATCTCTGTGGTACATTCTTTGAGGTTCAGGATTTCTAGGGTCTTTCATCCATGGTCTGGCAATTTCCCAAGCGTCTTGCCATGTAATTGAAGGTGAAAACTCATGATCTTCATTTTTCCATGATATCATGCTGTTAGCTTTTTCTGGCTGCAAAAAGTGAGGTGGTTTATCCCAACAAGGAGCAGGTATGTCAAAATCGTAAACTCCTCCTCCTGCATCATAACATTTCTTCACTTCTTCAAGTTGTAACATAACACCATTTTCTAACAACTTTGATATCGATTCTTCATCGAAAAATTCGGAAAATTCGCCTTTTTTCCACATTGCTACCTCGAATATTTCCAAACCACTTTTCAGAGCTTTACGAGTAAATTCTTCAATAAGACCACCTAACCAATTAGTCAATTCTTCTAGACTATCAACGACTGGAGCCCTATGCATGAATATGGAGCAAAGTGCATCCTCGACCTCTATACCCATTATTTGAGGAGGGTTTAATGGACCACGTAATCCAATCCTGTAATTAAGAAACCACTGCTTTTTACATCTCAGAAATGTGGTAAGGGATGAGGCAGATAATCTTCCTCTTGCTCTTCCTATTGACTGATTTTCTGGAGGAATCTGCGCTGGCATGTATTTACCTCACGAATCAAATGAATAGTAATCACCAGCGATTCTTTGCTCGCGGTCTTTACGACTCTCTGTTTTGTTAATCCTAGGTCTCTTGGAATCATGATCTCTTCTGAAAGTAACATCGACACCTGATAAGAATCGGTTCATACCTTCCCTAAGTCTAAACGGACCTTCAGCCATTCCTTCAACTCCGCCTTCCCCTTCGAATACTAGAAGGGAGTCTGAAACTATATCGATGAAATATACGTCGTGGTCAATTACGAAAGCCGCTTTTTCATTTGACTCCATGGTTCTTCGAATAGCTTTTGCAGCTTCCATCCTCGCGTTAGCATCTAAGTGGGCACTGGGCTCATCTAAAAGATACAAATCAGCATCTCTTCCCAAGCAAATCGCAATAGATACCGCTTGAGATTCTCCACCGGATAGATTGTTTACTTGTTTAGAGAGTAATTGATCTACTCCTAAAGCCCTTATCACATTGACATTAAATTCCCCACTTCTCCATCTAGTTCCTATTTCGGAATCCAACCATGTTTGAACATTACATTCAATGCTAGTTTCTAAGTGCTGGGGTTTGTATGAAATTGATGCCCCCGCAGTGACCCATCCAGAATCGTACTCATGTTCTCCTGCCAAGATTTTAACCATGGTTGACTTACCAGTGCCATTAGGACCCACAACGCCGACAACTTCTGCTTGGTGCACTTTGCCATTTCCAGTTTTTAGATTGAAGTCACCTAGTTTCTTTTCTAGTTCGCTCCATTCCACAACTGGATCACCAATTTCGTTAGACCTATCCCTATGAGTTTGGAATTTGATTGGTTTATCCCTAATACGAACGTTTTGTTCAACAAGGAATCCATCTAGATATGCGTTAATTGCTTGCCTAGTGGAACGAGCTGGAGTAAAGATACCGAAAGCACCTTTCTTCCCATAAACTATGTGAACTAAATCAGCAAGAACATCTAGAACTGCCAAGTCATGTTCAATTACTATTACTCTAGAGTTTTCAGCTAATTCTTGAATAATTCTAACAATTCTCATTCGTTCATGGATATCGAGATAAGAAGATGGCTCATCAAAGAAGTAAACATCAGCATCCTTCAATAATGTAGCACATATAGCAACCCTTTGAAGTTCTCCCCCTGATAATTGTGTAAGTTTTCTATCAAGGAGATTTTGTAATCCGAGTTTCTTAACCATCTCTTCAAAAATACCTCTTTCATCTACAGATTCTAATAGATTACCCACCTTGCCTTTCACTACTTTTGGAATATTGTCAACATACTGTGGTTTCAATGCGACCTTGACATTAGATTTACTAACATCCATTAGGAAATCACGCAATTCGCCTCTTGGAAGACTATCAATCACGTCTTCCCACCATACCTCGTCTGCTTCGAAATCACCGAGATTAGGTGTGATAGAACCATTGAGAATTTTGAATGCTGTTGACTTACCCATTCCATTTGGACCCAGTATACCAACTACTGATTCTTTTGAAGGGGTTGGAAGTTTGAATAATCTGAATCCGTTCAAGGAATATCTATGAATCATATCCGTCGTAAGTTCTGAAGGCAAATTTATGATTATTACCGCATCATCAGGGCAAAGTTTTGCCCTTATCACACAAGGTGGACACGCTGATTCTGATATTTTGATGGTTTTTCCTTCAACTATAATACATTCTTTGGAACACATTTGTGACCATTTTTTAAGATAATCAAATGCGTTACTTTTGGGCTGACAACGCTCTTGGATGACAACAGCGATGCGCATTCTTATTCCTCCTATTGCTGTGTCAAACTAATTGTTCATCAATCACACGGTAAAACTTCAGCGTAAACATCAATTTGGCTTGCGCCAAATCTTGTAAAAAATCAAACCAATCCTTTTACGAATTCGTGACCCCTCACCAACTTAGTAGTACATGGGGTAGGGAATTTCATTCCTGCTTTCCTTAGTGCATCTTTCGCAACCAAGTAATGTTCGGGAGTGAATTGCAAAGAAATAACTCTCTGTCCTCTCTTTACTCTTGCAGCTGTTCCAACGTTCTTACCAAAAGCACAGCGCATTCCTTGGGATACACGATCTGCACCAGCGCCTGTTGCCTGTTTGTTCTCTCTCAGTACATGATGAGGGTAAGTGTGAACTCTCAGAGCATAGTTTTGAGCACCAGCAGCGCTTCTGATGGTTGAATTAGAAACAACACGAGCAGCTTCAAGTGCAGTGTGCCTTATTTGACAAGATTCATCTGCAATAAGATTTAGTTCCATTTTGAACTCTCCCGTCTCCGCAGCACGTCGATTACCGACATGGAATTGGTGAATCCTGTTGTTTGGGACACCACCGATATACTTGCGTCTGGTATAAGCTGGACCCTTTAGTCTTCGGTACATTTTTGCCGGTTTTCGTGCCATGACTTAACCCTCCAAGCGATTTTGCGACTTACCTTCCCTTTATGACGATACCGATTAGCAAATTTTAGAATTAGGGCAAAGGTCATTGAATAGGTAGCACTAGCGTTGGTCAATGTCAGCATGGCGTAAGTTCCTTGAAGAGGAGTCTGAATATCAATGGATCTCCTTCGCAGTGTTCACATTTGCAGTGATTATTGGAGCCGTTTTGATCGATTGGTCTGACAATTTATCTGGTTTTCATGAAGGAGCAGCAATTGAAAAAAAGGGAATCATACACGATTCTGCAGGAGATGCAATAATTTTTGAAAACGATTCCGGAAAGTATGTTTCTCTTCATGATAATGAACAAGAAGCCCCTTATGCTACATGTCTAGTTCAGCATTTACACATTACCTTTGCTTGTATGGGACAAGAAGGAATTATCTTTTTCTCTGAAGAAAATCATCCCGAAGATTACGGCTGGATACCAATGGCACTCGGTAAAGATGTTGTTGCAAAAAATGTAGAGGCTAACGACGATAATGAACTTCTTGTAATTATCCAAGATGGAACGTCTGACAAGTTAGCCGCAATGAGAATAAGTGATGGCCAAGGTCTATCTCCAATAGCAAATCAGGATGGAAGTATGCACTTGAACACAATACTGGCCACAGATAACGGCTGGTTAGTTGGCGGTTCATGGCAAGCCCCTCCAAATTGGTTGGGGACAAACCCTGCTTCGCCGCCAATGTTTGAGCTGGTGATGTTTGTTGAATGGGACGGAATAAATGCTCCAGATTCAGAAATTATTTATCTTGGAGGAGAGGGAACTATACACGGGATCTACGAGATGAAAAATGGAAATCACATTGCCACAGGAACTGATGATACAGTGATTCTTGATGGCAATGATGTTACTTCATTGAATATAGCAAGTTTTTCTTCTGTTGCAGATAATAATCAAAAAGTTTGGTTATTCGGCGGCTTAAATTCAGATAGTGTTGCAATAATTCACAATGGAGATATTGATTATGAAGAATTACCATCTAATCTTGGCCTTACGCCAAATTATGTGTTTTGTGATTCTGATGGTTTAATTTCAGTTTACGGCACAGATGGTGGAGATTCACCTTCCGCAGTATCTATAGAAAGTAATGCAAGGACGTCTATTTTAAGCCTAAGAGGTGTACTAGACCTTGGTTTCATATTGTTTTCAATAACTATTATTTCAGTAATGGTTTGGAATATTGCAGACTCTATCAGACGCGGCGAAGTTTTCTGAGATTTACCTCATTAAATGAATAAAAATCATTTTGCCGAGGGCATTGTTTACGAACCCCTTTGGCACACATGCAACCCTAGCGCAAGCCAAGGATGTAGTGTTATGGCGAAAAGAGGTATGATGGACCAATATATGGACATCAAAACTCAACATCAAGATTCTGTATTATTTTTCAGAATGGGCGACTTCTATGAGCAATTCCATGATGATGCAGTAGTTGCATCAGAGGTACTCGGATTGTCTCTAACCAGTAGAGATAAAAATGCAGAAAACCCAATACCGATGTCAGGCTTCCCTTGGCACGCTTTAGAAGATAATTTACGGGTAATGCTGAACTCTGGATACAAGGTTTGTGTTGCGGAACAAGAGGATGAACTTAGAGAGGGTGCAAAACTCCTGGAAAGAGTAGTGACAAGAATTTACACACCTGGTTCATTATACGAAGAAAGTCTGATTGGAACAGATGAAATTGCGAACCTAGCATCGATAGTAGTCAAGAATGATTTCATTGGACTAGCAATATTGGACGCAAGCACTGGTAATCTTTGGGCAGTAGAGTATTCTGGCGAGGATAAGTGGGATAGAATTCTTGATGATTTATTACGAAGTAGTACAAAGGAACTAGTATTTTCGCCCAAAGATTCGGAAAAAGATGAACTACGAGAGGTAATTTTGAATTTGGATAATGTTACTTTATCTCAACATTCAACTTCAAAAAGAAAATCTGATGATTCATTGAAAGAGATTTTGTCTGTTGCAGATTTGGGTCATATAGACTTGGGAGATTTTCCAACCGCCATGCAGGCTGCTGGTTTAGCGGCAGATTACTTATCATCTATGCATTTGATTGAAACGGTCGATTTCAAAGATGTCGAAATTCTTCACCCTGAGGATAATCTAATCTTAGATCAAACTACATTACGTAATTTAGAACTTACCCATACACTATCAGGTGAGAAAGAGGGATCTCTACTTGGCGCCATCGATAAATGTAGAACTGCTATGGGGAGAAGATGCTTGAAACAATGGATTTTGAGGCCATTGGCAACTAAGTCAAGCATTGAAAAGCGACAAGATGCTGTGGCAAGTATTGCAAGGTCGTCAAGAAGAATGGACGAAATACGAGATATTTTGAAGGGACTACGAGATATGGAAAGGCTTGCTACTCAACTATCTTACAACCGTTCCTCAGGACGTGATTTGGTTGCCATATCACTCGCTCTAGAAAGAATGCCAAAACTAAAATCGATTTGTCATGAAATGGATGATGATTTATTGAATGAAATTTCAAAAGATTTAGATGTCCTTGAAGTAATGAAAATTGATATCCAAGCTAATTTGAATGATGAGCAGCCACTATCAATGAAAGAAGGGGGAATCATTAGAGAGGGTATTGACACTAATTTAGATGAATTGCGAACTGCAGCATCTATTGGCAAAAAATGGTTCAAAGACTTGGAACAAAAAGAAAGAATTCGGCTCGAAATCCCATCCTTAAAAGTCAAGCATAATCGTCAGATAGGGTGGTATATTGAGGTTACCAAATCACATTTATCTAAAGTTCCAGAAACCTGGAAGAGAAAACAACAGATGACAAACGGTAATCGCTATGTAACCGATGACTTACTTGAATGGGAAGATAAGTTACTAACAGCCTCTACCAAGGCTAACAACATAGAATACGAACTGTTTAGATCTCTCAGAGATAGATGCAAAGAAAATGCAAGAACATTGGGGATGATTAGTTCCCATGTCGCTCAGATTGATGTATTGCAATGTTTTGCAACAGTTGCGAGGTCTCGTTCTTGGTCACGGCCGACAATCTACGAGGACAATCGACTAAATGCAAATGCATTGAGACATCCTGTGTTAGAAACCCAACCTGATTTCGTCCCAAACGATTTATCCTTCGATAAGAAACGAAAGTTCCTATTAATCACAGGACCTAACATGGGTGGTAAGTCAACTTATCTCAGATGCGCCGCCTTGCTTAGCATATTGGCTCAGTGTGGTTCATTCGTTCCTGCTGATAGCGCTCAAGTTGGAATTGTAGATCGAATATTTACCAGAGTAGGAGCATCAGATGACATACGAAGAGGGAGGTCGACATTTATGATGGAAATGATGGAAGTATCACACATCCTAAAGCAGGCAACAAGTAATTCCCTTATCCTATTGGATGAAATAGGCAGAGGCACTTCCACCTTTGATGGTTTGTCGATAGCTTGGTCTGTTACTGAAGATATTTCCAAAAGACTTGAATCACGCACGCTATTTGCCACGCATTATCATCAATTAATTGGCCTAGAAGGAGAAGTTCAAGGATTGGTAAATGTTCATGTTCAGGTTGCTGAAGCCGATGGAGAATTGAAATTCATGCATACTGTAGCTGACGGTCCATGTGATGACTCTTATGGAGTACAAGTAGCCGCTTTAGCAGGACTGCCCAGGCACGTAATTGAAAGAGCAGGTGATTTACTGACATTCTTGGAGAAACAGGCAGATGGAGCAAAGGCTGGTAAAAAAGGAGCACCAATGGCTAGAAACGCTGGCCAATCATCATTGATGGGATTTGTTGGGGCTCCGAAAGTGATTATTGAGAAAGATGAAAAGATGGAGAATATCAAAAATCAATTAAGTCAAATGGATATTGATTCAATGAGCCCTAGAGATGCACTAGATGCCTTGTATAAGATTCAGAAATCATTGGAGGACAATAAATGAACGGGCCAAATAGAATCCAGCAATTAGATGACTTTACTATCGGGCACATTGCTGCTGGAGAAGTTGTCGAAAGACCTGCACAAGTGGTAAAAGAGCTAATCGAAAATTCCATAGATGCAGGTGCAACACAAGTTTCTATAGACATAGAAAGGGGTGGTTTTGACCTGATAAAAATCACCGATAACGGTTCTGGAATTCACCCTGATGACCTCTCACTTTGCTTAGATAGACATGCCACTAGTAAATTAAAATCCCAATCTGATCTTTCTGAAATTTACACATTAGGTTTCAGAGGAGAAGCGTTAGCTAGCATTGGAATGGTTAGTAAAATCAGTGTCGCAAGTAGAATTGATGATGGAGAAGGGCTTCAGATAACAATGGATAATGGGTTCAAGAACTCTGTAACACCTCATGGTATGGCGCATGGCACTGCAATTAGTGTTGAAAAATTATTTGCCAAACAACCTGCTAGGTTAGCATTCCAAAGAAGACCTGCTACAGAAACAAGTAGAATTGTAGATGTTGTGATTTCACATGCTATTTCGAATAAAGAAGTTGGTTTCAAGTTAAAAAATGATGAGAAAATTATCCTTGATGTACCCTCGGTTTTGGAAATGGACGACAGGTTATATGACGTACTTGGCAACCAAGCTGGGAAGATGATTCAACTACTCTCTCCGGGAATAGATGATGATGCGCCAGGAGAAGAAGCATGGTCAGGATGGATTTCAACACCGGATATAACTAGAGGAAAAGGAGATGATATACACATCCTAATCAACTCAAGACCAGTTGCCGCACAGCCATTTTTGCAGACAATCAGAAGAGGCTACAAGACTAGGTTAATGCAAGGAAGGCACCCTGTTGCAGTTCTGATGTTGGAGATTCCACATGAAGAAGTAGATGTAAATGTACATCCAACAAAAAGTGAAGTTCGCTTGAAGAACTCCTGGAGGGTTCTCGAAAGGCTTGAAAGAGCGATTTCTTACACACTAGAATCGACTCCTACAGAGCCTGAATCTAGTGGCGGTATTACCGGAATAGTATCATTAGCAAATCAAACTGTTAACAAACAAAACGTCGAGAAACCCGCCTGGGCTCAAACTGCACAGTTTTCACTAACAGGTGAAGTTGCAAAGGAAATTAAAGAGAAATCTAAACCTAGACCAATTTCAACGTCAGAATTTGCTCAAAGAACCATAACTGGTGAGAAACCAACTGCTCCTGCCTTATCCGTTGATGAAAGAAAATTACATCGCCACGCTGGAATGAATTCTGAAAACCCAGCAGACAGTAATCCAATAGGACCAGTAATCAATGACTTACCTGAAATGGAGCCGCTTGCACAATTTGCAGATTCTTACATTCTAGTTCAAGCCAATGAGGAATTGTTACTTATCGATCAACATGCTCTACATGAAAGAGTCCGATATGAAAGATTAAGAAATAACCAAGAATTATGGGAATCTCAACCAAGAATAAAGCCAATACCTTTGAATCTGGATACAAGGCAACTTACGAGGTTAGAGTCAAGGATAGAAGAATTTGCAGAAATTGGGTTTAATTTCAATAAGTCCAATGGTGGCTATGAGATAATTAGTGCACCTGCAATCTTCTCAGCCGATAACTTAGAACCATTCATTCATGACATAATCCTTGACATGAATGAAGATGGAGCACCACTTGAAAGTCTTGAAGAGAGGAAAGACCACTTTGCTTTCTTGAACGCATGCAGAGGTGCAGTAAAAGCCAACGACAAACTAAATCTTGCCCAAATGCGACGTCTTTTAGATGATATGAGAAGAATCCCCAATCCATGGGCTTGCGTTCATGGAAGGCCTACTGCAATGAGAATCCCGCTTAATTCACTAGACCACCATTTCGGTAGACACGGTTAATTAATTCAAAATTAGGCCGCATGATTCTAGTTGTTTAATGAATGATGGCCACGCAACTTCATGCAAATTGGAGCCTTCAACTACACCACCACACATTGAGGCCAAAATAACTGCAGTCATTTGTATGCGGTGGTCACCATATGTTCTTACAAGTTCTACTGGTTCTTTTGGTATTTGACCGCCTTCAATTATCAAACCATCATCAGTGATTTCAGATTTAATAGAGAATTGCTCAAGTAAATCTCTTGTCCTCAAAATTCTGTTTGATTCTTTGTATGTTGCATGTTTGGCACCAATTATTTGACCACCATCACCTAGTGCCAATATTGCGGATAATGGTGTTATCAAATCATTTGAGTCCCTCAAATCTAATTTTTCAAGATCATGACCTATTAGGTCTGAAGAATTTGGTGGGTTTTCGATGTCTAATCCCGCTAACTTACAAAAGGCAGCCATTGAAGGGTCAGGAGGAATAATGACATCTGGGCAAGAAACCTTCCACGGAACACCCATTTCTCTTGCTCCTGTTGCTTTACATAATTCCCACGTCAAATCAGAGTGCTTTCGTGACACTGAATCTCCTATTGTAACTAATTCAAAACCATTGGTTCTTGGGGTCATAAGCAAAATCGCTGATAAAAATTGAGAGGACATCGAATTATCGATTGTAAGTTTTTCATTTGTCATCGGACCATTCAATATAACTGGAAGATGATTGTCAGACGTAAATTCATATTCTATTCCTAATGATTTCAATAGAGGTAAAGAACTTCTTACTTGCAGGCTTGAGTCCCCATCCATCAGATATTTGCCATCCATAGTAGATACTTGTGCAATTAAAAATCTCAATGCTGTTCCACTATTTTTACAATCAAGGGAATTGCTTTGAGGAGAGAATGAT
>Ga0163109_10003894_pt1 | contig 11359 bp, 17 predicted proteins | sample CRUFie1St13metaG_FD_108704 | JGI IMG/M metagenome (GOLD analysis project Ga0163109, IMG submission 108704) | Marine microbial communities from the Costa Rica Dome - CRUD Field 142mm St13 metaG | ecosystem: Environmental > Aquatic > Marine > Oceanic > Photic zone | place: Costa Rica: the Eastern... | reverse complement strand
TTTAAAAACTTCTTTCATATATCTAAGGTTCCACTTTTTAAATGCAGGCATTTCTTTACATCCTCCACGTATAACAACAGGCTTAGTAAATTTTTGAAACTCGGAGTTACTCCAATCGTATTCAGTAACTTCAACTGGAAGTTTTAAATATCCCATTATTAGTATCAAATAAAATTTATTCTGAATCAGAACTTGAAAATTCTTTTTCTACATTTTTAATATTGTGGCTCAAAGAATTAAATTTAGTGCTTCTAAAATACCATCCTTTTAATTTATTGTTCCATTTACCACCTACTTTTTTTAAGTGTTCCTTTAAAGGAATAGTATTACCATAAACTATAATACTGTTTTTGTAACTAGTCCAGTAAACATCATCAGGTGCTACTAAAGTGTTTACATTAGTATTACTCAGAAGTTGGATAATCTTATCCAATTTCTCATTAATACTTTCTAAAAGTTCTGTTTGTCTATTATTTGTTAATTCACTCATCTTACGTCTAATCTCTCATGGTACTTCGTTTTCTTCTCTTGATTCTAATATCAATCTCCATTGTTTTTTATACTGTTCTTTATACTTAGCAATTTCTCTTTCAGGAACATTTATAGTTTTATGGTATTTATAAGTTATCCAATATGCGGTAAAACTAAAATAATGTTTATACTCTGGATATGTTGTTTGAGCAGAAAACAAACTCTCTAGAAGTTCTTTAGGTGTAAACTCTACTGGACTGAAAGCACCACCTGTCAAATATGCTACTGTATCTGGAGTGAATTCGTGTTTAATAACTTCTAAGCCTCTTTCGAAACCGTCTTTATTAAAAATATACATTTTACGTCTTAACATTTTTTATAAATATTAGTTTTTCTTAAACTCTTCCCTTCTTTTTTATCGGCTAGATTACAAAATTTACCTCTAAGATACTTTTTTTGTTTCCTATTACCTTTTCTGTAACATTGCGAATACAGGCTACTTATTCCTTCAACAACTTGTTCTGGAAGTTCATATCCATTCCATTCATTCCATTTTTTGACGTACTCAGAATTAAAAGCTGTTTCTGGTATAGCAGAGCAATTTAATTCATTCATTGTTTTTTTAAGCAATCCTTTTTTTTGCTTTGCTTTGTAAAGTGAATAAGCTCCTAAACACATACAATGATTATTGTTGTTCTTCCCCTTAGGTATCCTAGAAGGGGACCAATTGCTTTGTCCAGTATCACCGGAAAAATTCTTTGTTCTGTTATTTAATTTAAAACATATTTGATGTAAACCAGTATCGACACCTTGTTCTGAACAATAACCTCCTCTGTCCCAAGAACCTCTTTGATCTCCTTTATATTTTCTACAGGATTTTAATGGTTCTCCATAAATATTCTTAAGTGAAGTACCAAAAAAGTTTTCTTGTTTTTTCTTTGCAAATAATACAAATAAAATTACTATAAATGCTATCCAAGGATTCATTAATAGTAATCAAGATTTTATAAATCACAATATTTAACAAACATATGCATTAAACAAATGACTGTAACAAATATAAATATTATAAAAGGTACCATATTTCTATGCGTAAATAAAACAAAACAATAATCATTTAGAAGTGTAGTTAGAAAAAGTATAAATGAAGTTAGTATGGGCCAAATATATCTAGTATAACATTCACCCACTTCTTCTCCTGCTAAATGAGTTAGGACTACAAGTAATGACATTACGCTGTTTAATAGTGCAAGTACATATATTATAAAACATTGACTATTACCATAAAAATCACTAAGTGATAACACAGAAAAAACTCCTAAGAAAGAGAAAGCTATACAAGAAATAACCATTGAACATAATTTTTTTGTTCTTCTACCTCTATTTCTTCTAACTATAGCAATTCCATCACGCCTTTCTTCTTCACCATAAGTATCATCTGATTCACTTTCTGAAATGTAATTAATATTCTCACTAGCACATACAGGACATTTTTTTAATCTTTTTAACTTTTCTTTACATTCTATACACACTTTCCAAGCCCCTTGTCTACAAACATCACAATCATGTGATTCAGTTTCTTCATCACTACAAAAACATATTATACAACTGTCACTTGTACTTACTGAAAACGAAACATCTGAAGCACATGTACTTACAGGGCTAATTGGGCTAGTCACATCAGACTCCATTGATTCTTAATATTATCCATGTCTTTTTTTTTAATACACTTTACGTCTCGTGACGCTTTCTCTATTTTTAAAATTCTTCAAATGGATTTGTGATGTCTCCTTCTTCTGAAGAATTTGAATCTTCTTCTTCTAATTTTCTTAAATCTCCAATAGTAATTCTATTGTTGTGACCTGTACCTTCTACATTCTTTAAAACTTCTTCAGTAAAACCTTTATCTTTTGCAAAAGCTTCTGCACTTTTACTAGCGAAAGGAATTTTATCATCTTTTTCTATTCCTAATTTTATTTTTACATCAATAAGTGTAATCTTTCCTTTTGCTTTCTTTTTACCACTTCTTGATTCTACTGGAAAGTCATCTTCTGATAAACTATTTTCTGAAGCTAACTTTTTTGCTGCTTTTGAAGCCCAAGCAGAAACAGTTTTTTCTTTAACTTCTTCTCCTAAAGCTTTCTTAACATCGTTGAGGGTGTAACCTTTTGTATGACTAGGGGCATCTCCGAAAAGATTTTCCATTGGTTGCCCTTTAGATTCCCAATACTTTTTTGCAGCAGAACTTGCAAAGACACTTTTGAACTTTGCTCCGCAATCGGTAGCTATTTGTTTGAGTTCACTTTCTTTGATAGAAAATGAACTGCAGATTTCTTTGATAATGTTTTCTAATTGTTGTTGTGATGCCATTTTTTCTCTCTATAGTACGTCTATTCTCCACTTAAACTTTATTTTTTTTTAAAAAGTTTTTAACATCTTCTACATTGTACTTTCCTTTCTTGCTACTTCCTTTTAATTTTTCAAAATCTTCATTTCCAATAAGACCATTTTCTTTCGCTAATTTTTTAGCCCAAGGACTAGCAAATTTCTTTGGGACATTTTCATCTTCTTGACCTGTTGCTTTTCTAACATCAGAAATACTAATCTTCTTCATAGAACTTAGAATATCACTGAAATCTTTTTCAGAAAGATTATTTTTTTCTGCTTCTTCTTTTGCTGTTTTGGATGCCCATACAGAAACTTTTTTGATAGGCTCTTCTATACCTAAAGCTAGATTGACATCCTTTAGAGTGTAACCCTTTTTGTGACTAGGTGGGAAAGCAAATAATTCTGAATTTGCCTTTCCACTCTCTTCCCATTTTTGTTTTGCAATTGGACTTGCAAATTTACTAATAATTTTTGAACCATTGTTAGCAACAATTGCTTCCAATTTGTCAATGCCTATGTTGTATCTCTCAGAGATAGTAGTGATGATTTTGTTTAGTTGTTGTCTGTTAGCCATTTTTATATTTTTGATACGTCTAGTGTTTCTAATAGACTGATATAGTAATCTAGGATAGATTCTATATCTATTCTATTAATCACATAATCTTTCTTAGCGATTTCTTTGTAAATTATTTCATAACCTCGTTCTTTAAGAATCTTTTTAACTTTAGGTATTTCTTCGGGTTCGTAATAATTATCTACTGGAAATTCTATATTAATATAAAAAGCAATTTGGTCTATAATACAATTTATATCTTTTATTAATTTTTGTTTAGTCTTGTCATTGAGTTCGCATTCTTGCATACATTTGATTAATTCATCCATGTTACGTCTCTAAATTACTTTGATTCTAAACGAACCCATTCATTATACCGTTTGTTATATGTATCGCACATATTAGTATGCCATTCAATTGTCTGGTCATTGAAATTTTCTGAGCAATAATTAAACATTCTCTTCCATGCTGTATAGATAATTTCTGGTGCAGTGTGAGCAATACTATCTCCTATATTTTGAAAACCTTGTTTATGGTCTTCTTCACTTGAAGGGATTATATCCCTTAGTAATACAAAAGTCTCTAGTACAAATCTTTGTGAGCTCATTTTACGTCTATTGTTGTCTGTACTCATTTTTTATAAATTCTTTTTGGACAGTTATGTTATTTTCTATTTGGTTAATATCTTTTAAATACATTTCAATTACACGTTCATTGTCTTCAACAATATTTATTAATTTGTTTACTATCTGTATACAACAAGTTTTTATATCTGGAGCATTTTTAAGAAGTTGTAAAGCATCTTTGTATGAACCAGATGAAAAATTTGTGTTTATATAATTGTCTACATCTGCCTTAGATTGAGACATTACACTTCCTAGTTCTTCATAAGCATGTTCATTTTTAAGTGTATCTTTATTGTTAAACAATTGATTTTTTCTTGCCTTGTTTTTTTGTCCTCTTGATAAATCATCGAATCTTTTTTCCGCTACTTGTTTCTCCTTATACAATTTCAAAGTATTATTTATAATACTTACAAGACTTTGAAAGCGATTTAAACATTCTCGTAAGTTTTGATCTCTGAATATAAATTCCATGTCTCCTTTCGCTAGATATTTAGCGGTTTCTTTATTATAAAAAGCTGATTTATTTCCACCACCACCTACAACATCACCTCTATAATATGTGAAAAAATTTTGTCCAAAAGATAAAAACCACCATATGTGGAAATAACTTTTTTCTGTTATACTTAATTTTTTACTTTTCCATGCTGTAATATATTTTTTTATCTTGTTGTTTCTATTTGATATTGTATTGTATCTTTCATTAATACCTTGTAAATCTCTTTTTAGTTTTATAATGTTTTTATTGTTATTAATAGCATTTTCAATTGTTAGTTGCATTTGTCTTTCTTCTTCTGATTGTTCCCTTTTTAACTTATTAGACATTATTTTACATTCTTTGTCTATTCTCTCATTGATATCATCTAAATTTTTTTCCCAATCATCTTCTGATTCTTCTCCTGATTCTATACTTTGTGAAGAAGTCATTCTTGCAATGAATCCAACATAATCAAATTTTTTCTCACGTCTTTTCTTGTAAAATTTTTGTATGGTATTAGCAGCTTTTACTCTTTCTGGAGTATTATCCACTTCTAATCCTAAACATTCTACTAAAGGTGTACCTTTACCTATATTTATCATGTGTTTATAAAATTCTTTTAATTCACTTTGTAATATCCACATATCATACGCTTGTGTACAACTTACTTTTTCTACAGATGTGAATAGTCTTACCCACCTATTGTTTTCGATAGATGGAGGGATAAAAGGTCTAGGGAAACCTGTACAAAACAATCTGTAACCTTCAATATTAAAAACCCTAGAAGGTATTTTTTCATCATCCAAATACAACTCCCAAAATCCTTCAGTTGTATTTATTTTTCTTATAAAATTTATTTTCTTTTCTTGTTGTACCCACAATAAACAATCCCTAGGCCTAACTTCTTCTTGTCCGAAAGCCTTTATCCTAAGAGGAGTCTTCTTAGATTGTCTAATAGATTTATTAATGATTTGTCTTATTTTTTTATTATTTTTGTCTAACCCTAATGCTTCTGCTACAGCTTCTCTAAATGGTTCCCTAGGTTCTTTTTCTTTTATTTCACATATTTTTTGAAAATAGTTATTGTAAAAATTAAATGTAGTAACCATACCAACATCATCATCTTCTATTTTATAAAAATTTTCATCTGTAAAACTAAATTTAACAATTCTCATTTGTGGATTATTGGGACTTTTAACCCAAATCCATCCATGAGGTAAACGCGTTGCTTCGTTGACTAAATCTTTTAGAACTCCAATACATAAAATGTTTTTGAATTCCCATAGTCCAGCATATATTTTTTTTTTATACACCAAATCATTAGATTTTTCTTTCATAGATTTTTTTGTCAGATTCTCATGAAACCATGCTAATAAATAGTCATCTACTACATTATATCCATACATGTTTTTATACTTTAACAAACATGTTAAGTAACATTTATTAGGACATCTATCTAGAAATTTATAAGGTATTCTTACGTATTGGATATCACCGTCATAAGAATGATAATTCATTGTAAAATCCATTTAATTAATACCAATATAAAAAAAAAATATTAATTATTATTTTTTACCATTCTTAATTTTACAATAACTCTAGGTTTCCCTAGACAGTTATCATAATATTTTTCTTTTTTGAAATGTTCAGGTTTTCTTCCCCATCTTCCAAGTAAAGGTGGTTTTCTATTAAATCTTTTTAAGAAATTTTTAAACATTTTTTATATTGTATTAAATTAAATGTTAGCTGATGTTGTTTACGTCTTACAAGTCTAGAAGCTAAACTAAGAGGTACTTGGACTCCAGGTAACAGTAATGATGTAAATGCTCCAGAATTTTTTAGACCTTTGATAAATAAGATTATTAAACCTTTTGGAGAAGAAATAAAATCAAGAGAAACAGCAGGTCAAATAAATAACATTTTGTTTCTTTCAATTTTATTATACAATATAGTAAGGTTTATACATATAAATAAAATAAGTTTCGCACCTGAAAATGAACAGAGTAGGTATTATATGTATCTTACTCTTCTTTTTGTCGTATTATATATCGCCGATAGACTTTATCCCGTTCAGAATAAACGAGAACAAATTCAAGATTAGTATCTTTTATTTTACCCGTTTTGAACAGAGGATTCACTATCCAAAATCTTACTTTTTCCATACTCTTTACTTTTATTATTTTCTTTACAAAAATGTGTAAATACTATGGGATTTAAATTGAAAAAGTTTTTGAAATCAATAGGATTATTGACTCCATGAGCTTTTGCTATTCTAAATTGTACATGTTGATGCAAGTCTTCAAAATGTATAATCATTTCTTTACAATCCATTTTACGTCTATTCTCTTACACTATTTTTTTGTAAAAAATTTCCATTCTGTTTTATTTTGTTTTAAATATTCAATTTTAAAAAATTTTTCTGTAATATCTAAAAATATTTTAAAACATAAAAAAGTATATACAGGTATGTATGGCGTAGTATAATAAGCTATTTCTATAGCTATAGCTATTAGAGGGAATGTTATCCAAAAATTAAATATTGCATTGTAGATTAAAAAATCATACAATTCTGAGTAGTTAATTTTGTATTTTGAAAAAATAAAATTGTTATGTAACTTGATACTAATCCAAAATGTAAGATAAATAAACATTTGAATATCATTCCTAATTGAATCTCCTTCTAATATGTAATTAATAATATATAAATTGTCTTTATCGTATTTTTTTTTCAGTAGTATTTGAAAAGAATTATTTTGAAATCTCCAGTACTCTTTATTGAAAATAATTTGACTATTACATACTGAGTGTATTAAACCACAAATAAGAAATATAATAACTACAAATAACCAGTATAATCCATATTTAATAAATTTTTCTTCTAAGTAAGTCAAAGCCATCTTACGTCTAATATTCATCATGACTACATGTACAACATGCTTTAAAACACAGTCCTGTTATTATAAAAGCTAGTAGTCCGACTAAATTAGGAACTATTATTAGGTATAATACACTTTTTTCTTCTTTTTCAGCATCAGTAAACATGTACAATAAAGCTAATCCTAATACATAATTCATCATTAAACAACCTACTATCAAAACTAGGTATCTGTATAGTATTATTATTATCCTACAGTATTCATCACCTTTTTCGCAACATTTTTGAAACTTATTTTCTGATTTATCATTGATGATGATTCCTGTAGTGTTTATAGGAACTAAAACTTGTTTATTGTATTTTATTTTGTACCACTTTTTATCTTCAGTGGACTCTAATTTGCAAACAGGACAACGATTGATAAAAGAACTTTCTAACATACCACTAGAACAATTATAACATACTTTACCAGATATGCAACGAGTACAATAAATATTATAATATTTATATTCTTGACACAAGATACAAATATCTTTATTGAAACAACAACATTTCATTCTTAGGGGGAAAAAATTTGAAAATCTTACGTCTCCAATTCCCGATCCTCAATCCTCAATCCTGGGGCCAAATTTAAAGTAGAATAACTACTCTTCATCGTTATTAGAAATACTAGAAGAATTAATACTATTTTTCAACTCTAAGTTTTTTTCTTCCAATATTTTTTTGGTGGTCTCTAATTGCTTAATAAGAAGTTTAAATTTATTTTCTTTTTCTTCTTCTTGTCTAGAATTATCAACAATGATTTTTTTGATGTCCGGTAGAATTTTATTTTCATATTCTAGGGTAAAAATTATTTTAGCAACTGTTTTTACCCCAAAACCAGGTAATTTCATCAAATAACAATTTTTAACAAACACATTATTCAGAGAATAAGAACTTGGTTGCATGAAACAATTATATATTTGCTTGACACATTTTTCAGCGGTCCAGTACCAAGCATTAACCCATATTTGTTCAGCTTGTGTAGGAAATCCTACATCACTAAAAATGGATTGTAGTGTATTTTTTATTTTTTTATAGTGTTTTACTTTCATTTCGTTTTTAAATTTTTCCATAGAAAACAAAGTTTCATACACATCAAACAAAGACATTATTCTATCATAAGTATCTTTACTATAAGGAGCACAAAAATTCCTTAACATAAAAATATGGTCTTTTAAATACTTCTTGTTTACATTTTCTCTCAAATTTAACTTCTCTACAATACGATCAATATCGCTAGGGGCATCTATATACTTTCTAAGTCTATTTTTAGAGACTACTTCTGAAGAATGTATTGTCCTCATCATTATACGTCTATTTACTTTCAAACAACTATCCTAGTCCTACATACAGGGCAACAATTATTACTTTCTAACCATTTCACTAGACACTCTGTGTGGAATTTATGACCACACTTTTCATTTGGTGTTAAATCTTCTCCTGACAAACAAATACAACATATATCTTCTTGTTCCATAGAAGATTCCATCTTTCTATTTTCAAGAGTTAACTTTTGAATAGATTCTTGTAAGTTATTCAATAAAGCAGTATAATCTACTCTTTCTCTTGAATTATTTTGAAGATATTCTAAGTCAGATAAAACACCTTTTAATAAAAAGTAACCAATAGTTAAAACAGTACTAGAACCTATTCCTCCGAATCTAAAAATACTACATTGTCTTAAGTATGTGTAATTTAATTTTTTTTTATTTTGTATACATGACAAAACTTGTCTCTTCATTTCCTCTTCAGAATGAGTTTCTCTCACATCACTGCATCCCATAAAAGTTTTAAAATTAGGAATACCTTTTTCACTAAAAAGGAGTCGTAGTAGTTTCTGAACTTTAGTATAGTGGTCTCCTTTATACGGAGACTCATTTTTTTTTATTAAAATAAGTAATGATAATTGTTCATCTAATTTTTTAAATTTATCTTGTGAATAATCTCCCTGAGGATCATGCAAAAGATAAATTAAAGCTTCTGTTAAATAAGTCGAACCCATATTAGAAAACCCAATTTGATTGGATTTACTAAGAATTGATTCTATCTTGTATAAATCTATATTCATATTACTATTCTTACGTCTTTTAATACAACATTCCTTTTTCGTTTCTTTCATTGTTCTTTTCTTCAATTAGGTCCCAATCTGTTTCTTGTCCGTCTTTAGAACCTTGGATAGTTGAACTATTCTTTCTTTTGTATCTTTGTATTGCAAATTTCATCTTTCTTCTGCCTTTCCTTGTAGCATTTTCAGGTTCAAACCAACCTTCTTTGTCACAATATTTTTCCCATTCTTCTGGGAAGCCACTAATGGGCATTCTCATTTTACTGGCTTGGTTCCTAATCAAGTTAGGATAGTTTTTGTAGAAAAACATAAAATCTCCTTGTTTTTCAAGGTATTTCAATCTTTCTCTCATTCTTGGATACAAAGATGCTTGAGTTTCAGGAGGTAAACGATTTCTGGTAGGATAGAAAAAATAGTGTTCTATTGGAACACCTTCTCCTGTAAGCTTATTGGAAAACTCGACAGGATTTCTTCTAATCCTATCGGCTAACCAACCTTCATGACCAGGTATAACACACGTACTTTTTTCTTTCCTTAATCTGTCCCATTCTTCATTGTTCTTTTTTCTTATTTTTTCAAGACGGACTGCTTCTCTCTTCTTTTCCTCTTGTTCAGGTGTAAGCCTTTTGCCTCTCCTTTTAAAATTTTTTTTACGACCGTTTCTTCTTTGTGCTACCATATTTAATTGTTTATACACTTATTTTTTTATATTGTTTAAAAGTAATAATGCAAGATATAGTATTAATAGGAACTTTGATGACAATATTAACAGCTATTTACATGTTACCAATAGCTTCGTTACATAATGTACCTAAGGAATATATGAATCGTTTAACAACTATACTAGTACCTGAAATCATAATATTAGTATGTTTACATTTTTTATTACTTCAAGTTTATCACTTTATGGAACATCATAAAACTCCAGGGGTTTACATAGCATTTGCTGTAATTAGTATACAAATTGCTTTGGTATATAACTCAATATTTAATCATTGGGGTCTGTCTTCACAAGAGGTAGAAGAATCTGTAATCAATAATCCAAATACTTCGTTGCAACCTTGTTTTAATAATATACTTTTGGCAGGTCTTATCCATTTAACTAGTCTTTTTATTGCACTTGGAACATTAACCGTTATTAACTAAAAATTTTTTTATTGTGTACTACTAAGAAATGTCTGAGAATGAATTCGATAAATTTTTAACAAATAAACCTATCATATTTACTTTATTATGCATTGTAGGAATAGGGGCTCTTTTGGGTGGTTTGGGTGGTTTGTACAAAATATTCTATTTAAAAGAATCCTGGCTTGAAAATATAGATTATCTCAGACAAAAAATGGCTCCTGCGTTGAATGAAACTACTGGTTTCTTAGTAATTTCTTATGCAGTAATACTTTGTTTAGGAAATGTTATTATGAAAACTTCTCCAAAATATTTAAAAGGACTTACAGAAGGAACTTCTAAAAGTTCAGGTTTTGTTTCATGGTTGCAAAAGTCTAATTTGAGTTGGTTACCTGTTGTAGTTTCTTTAGGGGCAACAGTATTGGCTTCATTTATCCCTCTAGAAAATAAACTATTCAAAGTATTATTAGTAGGTACCATTCTATTTGGAACACTAATAGCAGCATTATTTTTTAATACTATAACAAAAATATTTGGAGCAAAAGAATCATTCACTGACGTAAAAGAAGAATTTGGTCATAGTGATGAACCTCATAATCTTACTATTACTGTTGGTAGTGACGATAATGGTAAGGTTTATACTGGTGTAGACTATGGTGATAAAGATGGAGAAGGGGTAGAAAAACATAATATTAGTAATACAAATAATGAACACACTTATCAAATTAATGAAGAAGAT
>Ga0163109_10003893_pt1 | contig 11360 bp, 8 predicted proteins | sample CRUFie1St13metaG_FD_108704 | JGI IMG/M metagenome (GOLD analysis project Ga0163109, IMG submission 108704) | Marine microbial communities from the Costa Rica Dome - CRUD Field 142mm St13 metaG | ecosystem: Environmental > Aquatic > Marine > Oceanic > Photic zone | place: Costa Rica: the Eastern... | reverse complement strand
CTTCGTTAAAGTACTAGAACATCATGGATTTAAAAATTATAAAGATTTCGGTGAAGGAGAAAAACGATTTGCTGTTTGGAGTGGTGATGAAAAACATGAAGTTAAAGAAGAAATTAAAGACATATTTAATCAATATGATAATAAAAATGGTAGCAAATTAAAAATTATTTTAGGATCACCCGCTATTAAAGAAGGGGTCTCTTTACTAAGAGTATCCGAAATACATATTATGGAACCTTATTGGAACTTATCTAGATTAGAACAAGTTATCGGGCGAGGTGTTAGATTTTGCTCACATAAGGATCTTCCAAAAGGTAAAAGACACGTTGACATATATATTTATGTAGCAGTACATCCTAATAATAAAATGACAATAGATAAATATATATTGAATATGGCATATAAAAAAAATGAGATAATTTCCGTTTTTGAAAAAAATTTAAAAGAAGCAGCAGTTGACTGCAAATTAAATTATTTTGGAAATGTTCATAAAAATGATGATAAATTAAAATGTGTAAATTAAAATTCGTTACGACAAGTAGAACAAGTCATATTCAACCATTTTATTAAATAATCTTTAATTTTTTAGTATTGTTTAATGTATTACTTTTAAATATCTAAAATAGCAATAATAGCAAAATGAATAGAATAAGGATATTTAATTTTTTTTAAGAATTTGTATGGTTTTTTTGAAAATATAAAATTTATTTGCTCACCAAAGGGATTTTTTTCATCAATTAATTTTGTAAAATATTTTTTTTTTTTTGTAATGTATTCAAATTCTTTATCTAATGAATTAAAATTAAAATTTCCTATTATAAAATCTGGTTCATCTACTTTATCTAATATTTCATTAATTTGATTTTTCCTTAATTCAAAATTAAATTGAATTGTTTTATATAACTCTTGCGGATTAAATAATGATCCACTTCTATCGTAAAAAGATTGTCCTTTTTCTAAATTAGTAATAGCAAATTTTATATCATTTAAATTAAAATGTAGACAAATTACATTTTTTTTAAAGTATTCATAATTTTGTAATTTAAAGTATTTAACATTCTTAATATTTAAGTTATTTTTATAAAGAACAGCTAGTTCATTATAATTTTGATCTTTTATGTAATTATATTTTTTAGAATTTATTTGAAAATCTGTAGTATATTCTTGTAAAAAACATAAATCAATATCCATTTCATCAAGTAAATAAAAAATTTTTTTTAATATAAAATTAGTTGTATCATTTAAATTAATACTTTTAAAGTTATTTACATTTAATGACATTACTTTTAATTGATCCTTTTTTACAGATATATTTTTAATACTATTTATTTCTTCTTTATCAATTTTATTATTAATGTAATAATTAATAAATTGAAAATTTTTATTTTGTTTACTTAAATTAATATCAAAATTAATTTTTAATGGATCAAAATGTAGATGTTTTATAAATTGCATTGAATCATATTCATCTTCTGGTAATCTTTGTAATATCTTTTTTTGATTCCATAATACAAATTCAATATCTGTTATTGTTTCTTTTCTATATGGCGTAAAAAATCCATATTTACTAACAAAACCATCAAATTTATCTTTTAATAATAAACGAATACCATTTGCACAAATTCTATCAATATTTCCAGCACCAAATAACCAACCTGTATATGAATTATCATGATTATTTAAATAATTTGAAATATCATATTTTGGTAAATATAACCATATTTCATTAAAACTTTTATATATAGAAATATTATTTGCTTGTTGATATTTATTTATATTTACACCATATTTCATTTTTATTGCTTTATATAATTTTTTGTATGATACTTTATTAAAAAATATTTCATCTCCTTTATCTTTTTTTAAATAATCATTTTTTATCATATCTAATAAAATTTTTATATTTTTATCATTTGTTATATTAAATATTTTAAGATCTCTATTTAGTTTATATACCTGTAAGCCACCATTATATTTTTTTGCGTATACAAATGCAATGTATTTATCTCCATAATAACCAATTAAATTTTCCTTATAAAATTTATTTTCCTGTTCCGAAGTATAAAAATATTTTGTTCCTTTGTAAATTTTATTATTTTTTTTTAATATATAATTATTACCATCAGGAATTAAATTATTTTCAATAGAATTTTTAAATTCTTTTGTTATATTTTTGTATGGTGGATAAATATCCCCATATGTTTTTAAATTATCATTATTAAAATTAGTTTTTTCATATAATTTAATATATTGTCCGAGTTTATTTTTAAATTTTTTTAATTGATTAATAAAATTAATATAATTAGAACCTTTATCTTTCCATTTATATGTAAAATTTAAAGGAATATTATATTTTTTTTTATTATTTTCAAATTCTTTTACTGGATTAAACATATTATATATACCTGATAATTTTTATTTCAAATTTCTTCAATTAATAGGTTTTTCACAAACTAATTTACATTTATCAGCAATACATTTTTTTTCACAATACCATTTATCTAAACCGACGTATTCTAATAATAAATGAATAAATACACCTGTAAAAAATAAAACAATTTGTAAAAAATAATTTTTCTTATACTTATCTAAAACTTCATCAATCATATCATTATTTTCAATGTTATTTATTTTAACTAATATTTTAAATATTAAATTTCCTAATATAGATGTTATAATACCTATAATTATACTTTCTAAAATTAACTCTTTCATATTATATATAATATTAAATTATTTTTACAAAATTTCCTTAATTCTATTAAAATCCTTTTTCTCTCTAACATATACTCTAATAATGTCCTCCTCAAATTTATCAGGCTTCAAAAATAAAAAATTATTATCCACTATTTCATAATTCTCATACAAATAAACAAAATTTAAAGGATTCTTGTCATTCATACTATAATTTAACTTGATCTTATCTACTATTATACCATCCAATTCCTTATCAAAACTATTCCCCTCAAATACTACCTTATACATATCTCGCGTTCTAATCCTTTCTAACAATTTTATACATTTTTTATCATCTAATAAATAACACATATCTAATATATTATCTGTTATTTCATACATCCTTCCCACATCTAATATTTTTTCCACTAAATTTAACTTACCATCTAACATCCTTATTATATCTAATACCATATACTCAATTGCCCTTACCGCACTATGTGTATAAATTTGCTTATGTAACTTATATCTTGTATAATACAAATCTGATATATCAAATGAACATTTACTCGGAAAACATATTTTATTGTCTATAACTCTAGCCTGATCAATTAACCTCATAACATCAAATGAATACGCTAAACCAATATTATACGTATCCCTTACTATATAATCAAATTTATCACAATCTAAACCATTTATCTTATTACACACTATCTGATATAAAAATGAATTATTGATATCAGGATCAATCATTCGTTTTATAATGCTGATTTCTTCATCTAACAAACCAATATTATATTTTTTTACTATATACTCAAATAATTTACAAGATCTATATTCATGATGTCTAAACTCACTATTAGGTATTTTTTCACTCAAGAAATGATGATCAAAAAAATGACTAAAACTAACATGTCCTAAGTCGTGTATTAAACCAGCTACTTTAACTAACAAAATCATTCTATCTGTAATATTTAATTCAGGTTGCTTATTCTTTAATGCTTCTATCATATAACCACTTAAATATGATACTCCTAAACTATGCTCAAATCTATTATGTGATGCACCAGGAAATACATAATAACATAAACCTAATTGCTTAATATTTCTTAATCTTTGAAATTCTATTGTGTCAATAATCTTTAATAATAATTTATCAAATTTCATATACTTGTGAATAGGGTCAAAAATTACTTTCATAATATAAATTATAAATTAATTTACATTTTCTTCCGATATCATTGACATATCATCAGATAACACATCTATATCTAAATTATTTTCATCTGACTTAATTGAAATATCATCAATTTTATCATCATCAATTAGCATATTTTGTATATTATCACTTAATTCATTGATATCTATTTTATTATCTATTTCGGATGCAATTATTTTAGGAGTGTTAGATTTATCATCAGATAATTCATTTATTTTTCTGAACAAATCACTAATATAATCTTTATAGTTAACATCACAAACTTTTTGTATGTAATTTAAATAATCATTTGAATCAATAATATTATATAAATCGCTTTTATTATCTATATTACATTTTTCACATATGGATATAATATTTTGAAATAATGAATCTATATACTTATCTTTTTTATTTAATAATTCAAAAGGAGTAGGAATATAATGATCATATTTATTTTTTAATTTGTAATACAAATAATTAATTTCTTGTGAAAAATTATTATTTTTTGGTTGTAATATAAGTTTATGATTATTATCTTTAGTCATTTTAATTTTATTTCTAAGTTTATCCTTTAATTCTTTTTTATATTTTTCTTCATAAGTTTCTTTAATCAAAGTTAGATAATATTCATTATTTTTTTTTTTAAGTATTAGTTCAAGATGAATATTATCTATTTGATTTAAATATTTTTTTATAATTACATTTTTTAAATCATAAAAGTTATTTAAATTTTTTTTTATAAATTCTTTCATTTTTGATTTAGATTTTTTATTTTTAAAATTTTCAGTATTGAAATTAATTAAATTAAGTGTAATTGTCATATAATTATTTAAGTTAGTATTCTCTATATGATTTTTCATCATCACTTAAATTTAAAAAGAATAATGATAAAGAAAAGAAAATAAATAAAAATAAAAAGAATCTAACATATTCATCATTATAAATTATTTTATAAATATCCATTATATATATATTAATTATATAAATTTAATAATTTATTTATATAATCTTCAGAATTTATATTTTCATTGGTGTTATTAGTATTTATAGGATCTAATTTAATATCAGTTTCAGGTTTTTTAGTAATTGATTTATTTTCAATTTTATAATAATTAATATTACAATTAACATCGCAATTCATAAAAATAGATAAAAATAAATATGCTAAAAAAAAACTAATTATTATTATAAAAATAAGATGTGATTCGTGAATATATATCATTTATATAAATAATAGAAATTAATTTAAATTATATATATATATATATGTTATATACATATAATAACTATAATTTAGATAAATTTCAATACAATATTAATGAAAAGATATATGATAAAATATATAAATTTTCTAATATTAAAATAAGTAATTTATACAGTAAATTTAATGAGTTAGAAGAATTAATTACAATATCTTCACATTGTATTTATTTATTATATATTGGATTAAATATTGAAAATATAGATAAAATTGAATCTTTTTTAAATCAATTATCAATTAATAATAATGAGAATTTTTATGCAATTGTTAATTTAATCTTACCATATTTAGACGATAAAAATAGTAGTTTTAATCAAAAGAATATTAAATCTTTTAAAGATTTAGTTCAAAGAGAATCTAATAATAAGAAAATATATTCAAATTATTTTTATGATCATAATGAAATTTCTGACATGACATTTTCAGATAATGATAAAAAATATAATACTTTGGAAATTGAAACAAATGTTAATTTAAATGAAAATTTAGTTAATAAATATTATGATAATATAAGTTTATTATTATTTGAAATAATAAATATAGTTAGATATAAACTATACATTAATTGGATTAATATATTTCCTTTAACTATTAAAAATTATAAAAGTTCAAAATTATATAAAAATTCTACAAAAATTAATTTTCCTTTATTTAATAAGATTGATAAATCATTACTTAATAAAGAATTAATTAACGAAATTCCTAATATTAATGAATTAATAAAAGATTCAAATGAAATGGCATTTAATTATACTGGACTTAATTTAGAAGATATTTATAATTGTCTCGTTAATGATTATTATTTATCAATAAAAAGAATTAAATGGTTAATATTTAATAATTCAATAAATAATCATATAATTTTGAATATTAAAATATTAGATGATATATTAGAATTAAGTAATATTTATGATGATATGACATATAATTTATTAAATGATGTAAATATAAATAAATTTGATAAAAATTGGAGTACTATGAAAAAGATGGTAAAAGAAGGCAAGTCATTTAAAAATTATAACAGTGAAATTATTATAAAATTATTTAGATCATTAGTTATATATTTTGAATTTAATTATTTTAATATTTCTAAACTTGTAAGAGAAAAAAAGTACAAGTTAATAATTAAAGAAAGTGAGGAAGATTTAGATAAAATTTATGATAAATATGTTGAATTTAGTTCTATTAAATTAGATAAATTTATAAATTCAATAGATAATGTTCCAAGTAAAGACATTTACAATTTTTTGTATGATGAATTTAATTATTTAAAAAACACAGTTTATCATGATCAAATTTTTTATGAAAAAAAAGTAAAGTATAAAAAAATATCAATTAATGATAAAGATTTAGAAATACCACCAAAATATTTATATAATTATGCAAAAAGCTTATATGAACCCTACTCTAAAGAAAATCAGATGAAAAATTTATGGTCAGGATTATCAATTGAACAAAGATATATTATAGTACATAAATTAAATTTAAATGAAGTGGATCAGAAATGGTTTAAAATAACTAAAATATTATCAGAATTTGACAAATATAATAATGCTAATTTAATACAGAATATAATTTATAAAGAGATAAAGAATAATTTAATAGATATTATTTTTGAGAGTTTAATAAAGAAAGGGTGTATAAATAAATTTGAATTGCATCCAGAGTTAGTAGATGAAAAAATATTAGGAACAGAATTTATAAAAAAGAAAAAAAGAAGAGGAGAAAATATGTTAAAAGTATTAAGTCCAAAAAAAATAGAGGAGTATGGTGATGGTTATTATTATGCGAATAATAAAAAATATAAGGATATTATAGTAAATAGTAATTATGAAATTAAAAATATTAATTATGTAGAGTATATAAGTAAAATTGGTAAAACAGGTGATTTTTGGAATACATTTTATGCTGTAAATTGGGTATCACAAATTGATTTTTATTTCAGATTTATTAATCAAAGAGTTATGTTAGTAACAGGTGCAACTGGTCAAGGTAAATCTACACAAGTTCCTAAATTATATCTTTATGGTTTAAAAAGTTTTTTGTATAAAAATAATGGTAAAATTATTTGTACTGTACCAAGAACTGATCCAACTATAGAAAATACCAAAAATATATCTTCTTCTATGGGAATAGGAATAGAAGAGTATTCAGAATATTTTAAAGAAAAAGTACGAACATTAAATCATATAGTTCAATATAAAGTTGATGGATCATCACATAAGAAAGATAGTAATTTTTTCTTACGTATAGTTACAGATGGTACATTATTACAGATAATCAAGAATAATGTTTTATTAAAAAACAATAATAATGATAAAATTTTAAATAGTAATATTTATGATGTGGTAATGATAGATGAGGCACATGAGCATAATCCAAATATGGATATGATATTAACAATTATGAGACATTCTTTATTTTACAATAATGATTTAAAACTATCAATAATTTCAGCAACAATGGAAGAAGATGAATCAATATTTAGAAGATTTTACAGATTTATAGATGATAACTTAACGTATCCAATAAATTTATATAATTTAAGTAATGGTATAGACAGAAATTTTATAGATAGAAGGTATCATATATCTCCACCTGGAGCTACCACTCAATATAAAGTAGATGAATTTTACGAAAATGATTCAGAAGATGTAATTGAATCAAATGAAAAATTAGCAATAAAAAGGGTAATTAAAATATTTCAAACAACAAACGAAGGAGATATTCTTTTATTTTCTACAACTGTACCTGAGATTCATAAATTAGTAGAGGAATTAAATAAATCAATTCCTAATAATTGTATTGCATTACCTTATTATGGTAAATTAGACGAACAATATAAATCTATAAGTAAAGAAGGTAAAGAAGAAATAGAAAAAATAACAATTCATAAAGATGATATATTAAAAGTTTTTACTAAACAAATTAAAGAAGAGGAAGCGAAAAAGGTAAATGAAAAAACATATAATAGAGGATGTATAATTGCAACTAATGCTGCTGAAGCATCATTAACAATTAAATCATTAAAATATGTAATTGATATAGGTTTTGAAAATACTGTTTCATATAATTATGATATAGATAATGTTGAAGTTAAAAGAGAAAAAATTACAGAAGCTAGTAGAAAACAAAGAAAAGGTAGAGTAGGGCGTACATCAAGTGGAACTGTATACCACATGTATCCAGAAGGATCACGAGAAATAGTTTTACCACAATATAAAATTACAAAAGAAGAATTCAGTCAAAATTTTATTAATTTATTATCAGATGAAAGCAAACAAATAATTGAAACTAATTTAATTAAAAAACTAACTACATTTAAAAATAATTTTGATGATGAACAGATAAAGAAAATGAACAAACCTTTTTCATCAGAATATATAATAGGAAATCAATATTCAATAGATAATTTTTATAAAGATAATATTAATTCAAAAAATTCTAATTTAAAACAGGAAATGTATCAATATTTATTTCCATCATTTATGGATGGTTTTTCATATAATCAATTAATAGATTTATCAGGATTTTTCTATATAATAAATCCTTTTGAGAAAGTAAGAAATATTAATTCAGGCAATTTTGTAGATACAAGTGGAAATGTAGAATTTTTAACTAATGATTATATTGATAAATTTTATAAAAAAGCGTTAATAACTAATGATTTAGTTTTATATAAAAATAAAATTCATAAAAGTAAATATAATATAATCAAAGATAAAATTAATTTAAATATTTTCAGATTTGATGAAAAATTTAAAAGAGGTTTTATCACCTTATCATTACTAAATAATAATATAGAAAATTTAAATTTATTATTTATTTTTATTTATAATTTTTTATTTAGTAAAATTAATAAAATAAATTCGAAAATGTTATACAAAGATTCAGAATTGTATTTTTTTTATGATATTTTTAACAAACTAAATGATATAATAAACTTTAAAAAATTTGATGATAAAATATATTTTGAAACTAAAAATATCAGCAAAAAAATTGTTAATGAAAAAATAAATAGTATTAATGATATAATAAAAATTTGTAAAAAATATAATTATAATATTCAAAAATATAATTCTATCGTTAAATCTTTATTAGAAGGAGATTTTTCTGAAGAAAAAATATTAGAAACAATATCAGATGATGATAATAAATTAATAAAAGAAGAGTTATTAAAAAATAATGATGTAAAAGATTATTTAAAATTAATAAATATAGATTACGATGAAATAATATATATTATGGAAAAATCTATAAAAGATAGATTCAAAAGTAAAACTTTTGTAGAAGAATATAAAGAATACTTAAATGAAATTAATACAATGTTTAAATTTAATAAATATAATGATGACTTTAAGATAATAATTTTATCATTTTTATCAGTATTTATAGAATCTGTTTACTTTAAAGAAAGTGATACAATAAGAAATATTTATACTAATTTAAAATTAAACGTCAAAAATAATTATAATTTAGAAATTCTAAATGATCTTGGATTTTATTGTTTTAATAATAAAAATATTGAATTTTTATCTAATATCAGAGTTGATGATTTAAAAATGATAAATCCTTTAATATCAAATAATGTAAAAGAAAATCCTTTAATAAAAAAAGAAAATGTTAACATTAACTTATTTTTAAAAAATATTAATAGTATTATGGAGGGTGGTTTTTATTATCAAAATCTTATTAAAGTTACTTTAAAGGTAACATTAGATAAAATACCAAATATTTCAAGTGAAATAAAAGATTATGATTATGGATATATTATTATAGATATTAATAATAATACAGGAATTTATCTTATAAAAAAAAAATTATTTAATATTGTTAAAATAAAAAAAATTAAAGGAACTGATTTTATGACTCACTTTATCACAAATAAATTTTTACTATATAATTTTATTGTAATAAATGTTAATTAATAAAAATTTTATCTCATTAAATTTAATGAGACAAAATTTTGAACCTAAAATATGGGGGAATCATGCTTGGTTTTTTCTTGAAACTGTTTGTATGGCTTATCCTACGAATCCTTCCAAATCAATGAAATCATCTGCTAAAAAATTCTTCCTTGCCTTAAAAGACCTTATCCCTTGCGAGAAATGTAGAAATAATTACACTTTACATCTTAAAGAATTTCCTTTAACTGATAAAACTTTATCCAGCAGAGATAATTTATTTGTTTGGATAGTAAATATTCATAATTGTGTTGATCCAAAAAAAACTCATACATATGATGAAACATTCAAATATTATCTAGAAAAATACGATTATAAGATTTCCGAAAAATCAAAACAAAATTCTATTAAAAAAAATATAAAATATTTAATTTTATTTTGTGTAATATTCATTCTAATTTATACAATTATTTTCCAAATACTCTAACAGAACTTCGTCCTTATCCCATAAACTAACATCAGCATAATTATATTCTCCTAACAAAGGATTAAAAATACTAATCTTATCTATCTTCATCCCTTTTATTCTAGCTAAACTTGTGTAAATTAATAATTGTAATGTAAATTCTATATTTATATCACTTTTATTACTCGTCTTTATATCTAAAATTTCATTATCAATTATCAAATCAGCATCACCATAAATAATCCCATTCTCTAAACTAGGATTACAAAAAACTAATTTTCCCTCTACTTTTTCTTTCACAAAATTATAAATACTATCAAATAATGATTTACATCTTAAAACATCACTCTGCTCTATTTCTGTATAAATACACTTTCTCCTATCACCCCATATTAAATGACTCTTTGATGTTATAAATATATCATATATTATCTCGTCCCACTTTTTACCCCTATTTACAAAATTATTATAACTCTTCTTAAATAAATACTTATATCCAAATGGTACATAAATCTTATTTGTAACATTTATATTATCTACATTCACATTTATTATATTCTTTATTATTTCATCTATATCATTATCATAATTACTTAATAATTCACATTTATCTTTTCTTGATAACTTACCTTTTTGTTTAAATAACTTTATACAATTAATTATTTCTTTATAGTACTTACTCCATTTATAAAAAAGTTTTTTATTAAGAAAGATAGAATTGATAACTTCATTCGCTCGTTTGTCGTAAAAACCACTATATTTATCATTCCAATTTTTATTATTATCGGCAATCATTCTTCTAATTAAATAATCAATAAAACAACCAAACTCTGCATAATAATCATTCCT
>Ga0163109_10003892_pt1 | contig 11362 bp, 6 predicted proteins | sample CRUFie1St13metaG_FD_108704 | JGI IMG/M metagenome (GOLD analysis project Ga0163109, IMG submission 108704) | Marine microbial communities from the Costa Rica Dome - CRUD Field 142mm St13 metaG | ecosystem: Environmental > Aquatic > Marine > Oceanic > Photic zone | place: Costa Rica: the Eastern... | reverse complement strand
TTGCTCTCGGAGTGATATATAATTCCTTGTTAAGAGAGGTGTATCCTATTCTAGATCCAAAAGTTAATGCCCATTTTGCAGCAGACTCTTTAATGGTATCGCAAAACGTTTTAATGATTTTTTCTCCATTTATTTTCGTTTTTTTATTAAGATGAACCACATGATTTTTTTTGATTTTTGATTGAAAAAGATTCCATTGTCCATAAGCGGTATACCTTTCTCCATTTAAATTAATTTTGGCTTTTATAGTTTCATGAAGTTCAATGGTATTTGGATTTCCCTGAGGCAAGCTGTATCCAGCCGAATCAATCATTCTCCATTCGCTTAAAACATCAGAAAAATAATCTTTTTGGTAATTCAACCCCCATTTAATTGAATTTTCGGTTCTTTTATTATTGGAATTAATAGTTGGAAATCGATGGGTTCCATCATGATATATATTAATAATAGTTGCATTTAATTGGTTTCTTGCATGATTTAAGAAGGAGCCAACACCTAATACTGCAATAGAGTCGCCATATTCTTCTTTGGAGGGATCTGTTTCCAATTGATTAATATAATATTGTCCCAAAACATCAAAATATTCTTTTTCATCTGTATTAAAAATAGTTGCGAAAAAAGCGATATCTGTTTTTTTATTTGGTTTCCATAATAGTTTTGTTCCGCCCATTGCTGTTTGGAACCTGGTGTGTTCCTCCCCTTCAAAATAAACTCTAAATGAATATGCTTCATTTGCCGTTCCAAAATCTGTTTCTTGTGTTTGAGGTTTAAATCGATACAGGTTGCTTGAATAATGTCCAAGAATAGATAAGTTAAGATTGTCGGATAATTCAAAATCAAGAAGTAGCTGCCCATCAGCAAAAACAGGATTATATGATCCGGTTGTTGGTAGAGCATTTAAAAGGTAACCATTTGATCGATATCTGCCACCAGCAAGATAGGAAAATCGATTGCTTACAGCATCTTCTACATGTGCTTCGGCTCCAAGAAGTGAAGCAACAGCAGAGGCATTAAATTTTTTTGGATTTTTGTACTGTATATCAAGAACAGAACTAAGTTTATCCCCATAATTGCAGGCAAAGCCACCTGCAGAAAATCGAATGGATTCTACTAGAGCAGAATGTATAAAACTCATTCCTTCTTGCTGTCCGCTACGTGTTAAAAAAGGCCTATATACTTTAAATCCATTAACATAAACTAGATTTTCATCATAATTTCCACCCCTTACGTTATAATTACTTGTTAATTCATTGTTGGATGTTGCGGAGCTAACAAGAGTAAGGTATTTCTCAAAACTACCTGTTATCTTTTGGGCATCAATAGTAGGGAGTTTTGGTATAGTAAAAGTTTCAATTTTATAGCTGGAAATATTTACATTTTCATGTTGAATAAAATTAAATGAGACACGCCCAATATTAATTGTGCTTTTTTCGGTTTTATTGATGGAATCAAGATAAATAGTTTTTTTGTACCCAAGAACAGAAAGAATTATTTTACTTGATTTTGAGAGTTCTTTTAATTTAAAATTACCCAAAGAGTCAGTGTATATATATGTATTAGAATTATCTTTTCTAATTAAAACTCCTTCTAAGGGGGAGCCTTTTTTATCGGTGCATTTTCCAATAGCAATAATCTTTTGATTAAAAACAAAAAATGGAATCAATAAAACCAGCAAAAGAATATAACGCAACATGAAGCAAAGGTATCTTTATAACGTATATTTTATTTAAAAATTGAATAAAATCAAGTATTCAAGGGAATTTTTTTTGTAAAAATAAATGTGTTTTATGGCAAAGCTCCTCTAAAGGCTTTGGTAAATAGTCATGATTCCATGGTTGAGAAGCTCCAAAAGTATGCTTGGTGTTTTTAATGATATTTAAGCTAGTATTCAACCATTCTGCTATTTTTTTTCCTTCATTTATATTTACCGATTCGTCTTCTTTGCCATGAAAAATTAGTGTTGGCTTTTTTGTTTTATCACAAGCATTTTTAATATTCAATTTTTCTTTGTTTAAAATAAAATCTTCATATTGGGCATACGAATGACCAAGTTCTTGCTTGGTTCTTCCATTTTTAATAAATCTAATTTTATTTTCTTTCCATTCATTTAGTTTTTTTCCCTTTGGAAATCTACTTTCAATGTCAGAAATTGCTGCACAAGTTATAATGCTATCTACCATGTCGTTATTTGCATTTAAGAGTGCAATGGCCCCACCTCTAGAGTGGCCCATTAAATGAATGGATTTAAATGTTGTTTCTTCCTTTTGATTAATCCAATTTAAAACATACTTAAGATCATTTACTTCATAGCTATAGCAGTTTTTTTCAAAAGATTTGGTGTCAGGAAAATCAATGCCATTGTTTTCAGTTCCTCCATTATGCGACATATTAAATTTACAAAAAGAATAACCTAGTTTATTAAAATATTTTTCTACAAGATTCCAACATCCCCAGTCTTTATAGCCCATGTACCCATGAATAAAAATGATTAGTTTTCCATTGTTTATTTGAGGTATCGATAAATCGATAAGGCTTTTTCGATTTTTAGAACCAACATAGCTTGCATTAATAATAGATTTTTTAAAAAGCATTATTTTTTTGGTATTCTTTTTAATGTTTCTAAATAAAACTTCCAAAATTTTTGAACGGATGAAATTTGAACTTTTTCATCAGGAGAATGAGCAGCTCTTATATTTGGACCAAATGAAATCATGTCAACTCCTGGGAGGTGTTTTCCTAAAATACCACATTCTAATCCAGCATGACATGCTTTTACATCTGGTTTTTCGTTAAATAGTTCTATATATAGATTTTCCATTATTTTAAGTATTTCAGATCCTGAATCTGGTCTCCATCCAGGGTAATCTCCTTCTTGAACTACTTCACAACCCATGTTTTCAAATGCACATCGAATCGTCATTGCAATTTCATCTTTGGTGCTTTCGACGCTACTTCTTTGAAGAGATTGAGTTGAAAAAATCCCATTAGAAAGTTCTATTTTCGCTAAAGAAGAAGAGGTCTCTACAAGTCCATCAAATTCTGGACTCATTCTAAAAACGCCATTATGAAGACTACATAAGGTTTTAATAATTTTATTTTGATCGATTGGGTTTACGGCTTTTTTTAAATTTTCCGCTTTCGAGATTGATATTTTGAAATTTGGTTCAATGGATGCGTATTCCTCATGAAGCGTGTCGCTTATATTAACTATTTCTTGCTCTAGATTTTTTTCATTTGAAGAAGAAATCGCAATAACTGCGTCGGCTTCTCTTGGAATAGCATTTCTTAAACTTCCTCCATGAAAACTAACCAATTGAAAAGAAAGTGAATTAGATAGATTAAACAAGATTCTGCTCATCCATTTGTTTGCATTCCCTCTTCCTTTATGAATATCCATTCCTGAATGGCCACCAAGTAAGCCTCTAATAGAAACTTTTTTTAGAAGGAATGATTCATCAATAGAAATTTCCGAGTAAGTATATTTGGTATTCGTATCTATACCACCTGCACAACCTATAGATAATTCGTCGTCATCTTCGGTGTCAAGATTTAAGAGTATTTCTCCTTTAAACATACTTCCATCCATGTATTTTGCTCCGGTCATCCCTGTTTCTTCATCTATTGTGAAAAGCGCTTCAATTGGTGGGTGATCGATATCAGTTGATGCTAAAATTCCCATTATTGCAGCAACTCCAATTCCATTGTCTGCGCCTAGAGTAGTACCTTTTGCTTTCACCCAATCCTCATCGATATACATTTTAATCCCTTCCTTTTCAAAATCAAAAATAGTATCGGCATTTTTTTGATGAACCATGTCAATATGCGATTGAAGGATAACCGTTTTTCGATCCTCCATTCCGGGAGATGCAGGTTTTTTTATAATTACATTTTTAATTTTATCAATACTTGTTTCCAAACCAAGTTGATTTCCAAAATCAACCATGAATTGAATTATTCTTTCTTCTTTTTTAGATGGTCTTGGCACCTTATTAAGGTTTTCAAAATTGGACCATAAAGCAATTGGATTTAAATCTGAAATTGACATATTGTTTAATTTAATATTTTTTGAATACTTGTTCTAGATATGGAATGGTAGTTTTCTTTATTTGCATTAAAGATTTTTTTTGCCCATTCTTTATTGTTTTTTGTAAGCTCTTTATATATTGGAGATAGGTATTTTCTTCGCCCTATCTTTTTTAAGAATTTTTCAATCTGAGTAAATACTTCTTTGTAATTTCTTTTGATACATAAAAGGTACCATTCCATCATAATTTCAGCATTTCCACAAGTGCTGAAATTCATGTATTTATCCGCAAGTGAAAGTTTGCTAACATCAATATCCTTGGGTAAGGATCGGATAAATTCCATCCATTCTTGAGTGCTAAAATCGCTTCGTTTTATTTGCTTAATAACAAGATTTGTTTGCCCAGTTTTCTTTGATTTTTCAATCACTCCTTTTTTTCGAAAAATATTTCGTCCAGATATAAATTGCTTTGCTAAACGATTCATTTTTTTAAATTTTGTCGAATTTATTTGAATACAATTTAACGGGATATTTTCTTTATAAATCCATTCATCAACATTAAAATCAAGATGTTTTGGCAACAATAAGTTCTTTTTAAGATAAAGTATAAATTTTTCGGTACTAATCGATTTAAAAGAGTATTCTTCAAAATAATTTAGAAGAAATTCATCTAAAGATTTTCTTCCAACAAGTTTTTCTAAGGTTTTGAAAAAATAGGCTCCTTTGACATATGCAATTTGTGTAATGCAATCGTCAGGATCTCTTCCTTTTAAATCAAGTTTTAGTCTGGTATCGTATATTCTATTTGCATTTTTTAATTCGATTACCTCATTTTTTAATTCGGAAAACTCAATTAAAGAAAGCATGTCCGAATAGCCTTTACCTCGAATTTCTTCCATTATTCGATGTTCAATATAAACTGTAACCCCTTCATTTAGCCAGAAATCATTCCAAGTTCTGTTTGTTACAAGATTTCCTGACCAACTATGAGCTAATTCATGAGCAATAACACTAACCAAGCTTTTATCTCCTGCGATTACAGTGGGATTTATAAAGGTTAGCATGGGATTTTCCATTCCTCCAAAAGGAAATGCATATGGCAAAACAAGAATATCGTATTGCTCCCATTTATATTTTCCATATAGAACTTCTGCTGCATCAATCATTTTAGGTAGATCTTCAAATTCTTTGGTGCTAGTTTCGATTAATTCTTTTTCAGCATAAACGCCACACATGTCATTAATTTTTTTGTACTTCAAGTCTCCTACAGCTAATGCGACTAGATAACTAGGGATTTCCTTGTTCATTCTAAATTTAAATTTCCCGTTTTTATTGCTTATTTTTTTTGCACTCATTACGGCAATTAAATTATCTGGAACAGAAACTTCTGCAGTATATGTAAATCGATTTCCAGGCGTATCTTGAAGTGGAATCCATGTTCTGGTAAGAATAGGTTCGCCTTGAGTATATAGAAACGGGTGTATTTTTCCTTCAGTTTGATTTGGTTCGAGCCAATCAAGCGCAGCGGATTTTTTTGTTGTTTTATAATAAATGTTTATGTGCTTAGAACCTGGATTAGTTACGATTCTTAATGGTTGTCCTAATATGGAATCTTTGTCCCATGACCCAAGATGAAATTTTATTTCTTTTTCTGATTGTTTTTGACCGATAGTAACTTTTTGAATTGATAGATGTTTGGTATCAAAAATGATGGTGTCAAAACCTTTATTTTTCATGGTGTGCCTAGCAACTCCATATATGGTTTTATTTTTAAAGTCAACATCTAATTCTAAGTCAAGATGAATAGTTCTTACATGATCTATATTTGAATAACTGTGACAATCAATTGGATGAATATTGAATTTATTATTTTCTTTGTTTTTTGTTGAATCTTTACAAGAATTAAGAATAATTCCAAAAGACAATAAAATGATTTTCAGGAAAAATTCAAAAGATATTTTCATCTTACGAATTTAGTAAGAAATCAAGAATATAGAAGAGAGTTTATAAAAGTTCTATAAATTGTTAAACTAAGTCTTTTGACCTTAAAAATACTTCAAGAGATTCTAGATCAGAAAACAAAACTTCTCTTGCTTTACTTCCTTGAAAAGGTCCAATAATTCCAAAACCTTCGAGTTGATCAACAATTCTGCCAGCACGATTGTATCCAATTTTTAGTTTTCGTTGCAATAAACTTGCTGAGCCTTGTTGATTGGTAACAACAATTCTAGCTGAATCAACAAATATGGGATCAATTTCATCCATTTCAACATTTCCTCCTCCATCAGCACCCTCTCCAACAAATTCTGGCAATAATAATGCTTCAGGGTATGCCCTTTGAGAACCAATAAAATCACATATTTTTTCTACCTCAGGAGTGTCTACAAATCCACATTGTAAACGTATAACATCTGAACCGGTTGATATTAACATATCTCCACGTCCAATTAACTGGTCTGCTCCTGAAGTATCTAAAATTGTTCTAGAATCTATTTTAGATAATACTCTAAATGCAATTCTTGCAGGGAAATTAGCTTTGATCATTCCTGTTATTACATTTACAGATGGTCTTTGGGTAGCAACAATTAAATGTATCCCAACTGCTCGAGCTAATTGGGCAATTCTTGCTATTGGATGTTCGACTTCTTTTCCTGCAGTCATAATTAAATCTGCAAATTCATCAATTAATAGAACGATATAGGGTAAATATCGGTGCCCATTTTCGGGGTTTAATTTTCGCTTAATGAATTTTTGATTGTATTCTTTAATCGTTCTTGATCCAGCATTTTTAAGTAGTTCGTACCTTTCATCCATTTCAGAACATAGAGAGTTAAGTGTATTAACGACCTTGGATGTATCGGTGATAATTGCATCTTCTTCGTCTGGTAGTTTAGCAAGAAAATGTCTTTCTATTTTATTGTAGAGCGTTAATTCTACCTTTTTAGGATCAACTAAAACAAATTTAATTTGAGCAGGATGTTTTTTGTACAATAGAGAAACTAAAATAGCATTTAATCCAACGGATTTACCTTGTCCTGTTGCACCAGCTACTAAAAGATGAGGCATTTTAGTAAGGTCAAAAGTAAACGTTTCGTTGGTAATTGTTTTTCCCATTACAACAGGAAGTTCAGCATCTGAATTTTGAAATTTTTCAGAAGCAATTAATGATCTCATGCTAACCATGTCTGGTTTTGAATTGGGGACTTCGATTCCAATTGTTCCTTTTCCTGGAATCGGAGCAATGATTCGTATCCCAAGAGCACTTAAACTAAGAGCGATGTCATCTTCAAGATTTTTGATTTTAGAAATACGTATTCCTGGAGCAGGAACCAATTCATACAAAGTAACTGTTGGACCAACCGTTGCTTTTATTTTAGAAATAGCAATTTTATAATTTGCAAGTGTTTCTACAATTCTGTCTTTGTTACCTTCTAATTCTTCTTTATCTACGGAAAGGCTTCCTCCACCATAATCTTTTAATAAGTCAATAGGAGGGAGGGTGTAATCTGAAAGGTCAAGTTTTGGATCATATTCTCCAATTTCCTTAAGAAGATCAGCCGATAAATCGTCAGGATTTTCCTCAACAATAGTGGGCTCTGTAGATTCTACTAGCTTTTCTTCTTCAGGAACTTCGATTTCGAATTCATCTTTCACTTTTTCTATTTCTTCGTCTTTTTTCGTTTTAGTTTCATTTATTTTAATCTCTTCTTTTTCACCAAATTCAATTGTTTCAGAAATTTCTTCTTCTTTTATTTCTTCATCTTTTATAGTGTTTATTACTTTAAAATCTGTTTCATTCTCATTAGAAACCTGTTCTTCGACATTATCTAGATGTTTTTTTTCAGAAGGAGTAGGTTTTAAAAATGCAAATAAAGCGGAGTAATTTGGATTAAATAAAATGGTTATTAAAACATAAAGAATTCCTAAATAAGTTAATAAAGCACCAATGTTTCCAAGAGATACAACGAGCCACTCGTTTGTGTGAAAACCTAAGGCCCCTCCTAAAAAAGTGTTTTTTGCTGAGAAAAAACCTAAAAATAAAGATAGCCAAACTCCTAAAAAAATCGTTTTTATGGAATAGGATTTGAGGGAAAAAAGTTTAACATTAAATAGTATTCGAAGTCCATAAAAAAGAAATAGAGTGCAAAATGCGATAGATGATAAACCAAAAGTATTATACATTAACTTATGTGAACTATATGCACCAAACTTTCCTAGCCAATTTTGCACATTTCCTCCATTTTCCACAAACATAAAATCAATAAAAGATTTGTTAATTACTTGATCTTGATCATCTTTCCAAGTAAATAAATAGGATATACACGAAATAATTAAGAAAATTGAACCAACTAAGAAAATTGTACCTACGATTGTTTTAATCTTTTTTTTTGAAATTAGACCTTGCTTTTTAGTTCTTGATTTGGATTTAGAAGTCGTCTTTTTCTTTGTAGGGGGCTTTTTTTTTGTTTTTTTAGTTGTTTCGTCTTTAAGAATATGTTCGTTTTCCGACATTGATTAATTGCTTAATTAGGTAATAGACGAAGATAATTTTTTTTAGCCCATAATGGATTTATATATTGTATATATATACACAACTAAATGTTAGCTTTAATAAGCCTATTCAGTAATTTCGATAATTTTTTCGAATAATTTAGCGGTAGGTAAACCAACTACATTGGTATAAGATCCAATTATTTTTTCAACTCCTATTAATCCAATCCAGTCTTGAATCCCATATGATCCTGCTTTATCTAATGCTTGATAATTTTGTATATAATAGGACAATAAATCATCGTTAAGATGTTTAAAATGCACCTTCGTGTCTTCAGAAAAAACAATTTCTTTCTCCCTATATTTTAGTGAGCAAGCAGTAGTTACTATATGCGTTTCTCCCTCTAGCTTTTTTAACATTTGGATACTTTCATTATGATTTAAGGGTTTTCCAAGAACTTCGTTTTTAAATCTAACGACAGTATCTGCTGTTATTAGTAAGCAACTTTTTTCATAAAAACCACATAAATGTTTCATTTTTACTTGTGAAATATAAGATGCTATTTTATTAAGTGGAATCGAATCTGGATAACTTTCATCAATATCCAAAGAATGAATATTAAAATCCAATCCCATTTTTTCTAATAATTCTTTTCTTCTTGGGGATCCGGAACCAAGTATAATTTTTGGGAAATTGTTTTTAATGAATGAAGGCTGCATGAAATGTAGTCATTAATCCAAAAATCATGGACAGTTTAATTAATTGATTGCTCCAAAAATGTTCGTTTTTGTTATACAGGAGCATTCGCAATATCACAAGAATGTTTAAGAAACAAGCAATTGCAAAACCAAGAGATTCCATTTTGTTTATTCCAATTAATTGGAATAAATTGAAATAAAAAAAAGCACAATAAAAAATAACTGGGCATAACAAGACTAAACTAATTATAAACTGTGTTTTTCTTATACCAATAATCATTGGAAGCGATCGAACATAAATGAGTTTATCTCCTTTTATATCTTGAATATCTTTTAATATTTCCCTTGCGAAATTTTGAGTAAAGGCAAACAAGGAAAGTACCCATAAAAATTTGTACTTTTCAAAAATAACCAAAGTATAGTTTGTACTTGAATTTATGTTTACTGTATGAAAGAAAAGGATTACCAAAATTGGGACTAATGCGGTTAAAAAAGCGATGATTAAGTTACCAATTACAGCTTTTTTCTTGAGAAATAAACTATAAAACCACAATAGATTAATGGAAATTAAATGAATAACAACAAACCATAAAGACTTCATAAATAAAGAAGTAATCACCGCTAAAAAGAAACCACAAAAGTTAAAGAGCCAATGAAGAACAATTGCCCATCTTCTTTTTAAGCTTCGACTAATAATTTGTTTGTATGGTTTGTTTATTCTATCTGCTTTTACATCAAAATAATCATTGATTATGTTTCCTGCAGCAGCAATAAATAAAGTAGAAAGAACAAGGGTGAAAAAAGAGAATAGGATGGTATTATTAAGTGGGGTACTTTCATTTTTTTGAACATAAAAAAAACAACCAAACATTGTCAAAATTATAACCAGTAGATTGACTGGTCTAATGATTTTAAAAATTGATGTCATTTTATTATTCTATATGAAGTTCTTCTATTTGTTTGATGTGCATCTTCTTTTTGACTTTTAAGGGGCAAAAGAGAGATAGTTTTATCATCAATAATTGGAATTTCGCTTCCATACCCTTTGAAATTCATTCTATTGGCATTTATTTTTTTTGCTAATAAATAATCATAAACGGCTTTTGCTCGATCCGTAGATAAACGAATGTTATTTTCTTTATTTCCACGAGAATCGGTATGCCCACCAATTTCAATTTTTAATGTGGGGTTTTCATTAAGATATTCTATAAAGTTATCCAATTCAACATATGATTCAGTTCTTAAGTTTGATTTAGATAAATCAAAGAAGACATTTTTAAAAATTATTTCGTTTTCCGAATTGCTTATAGGGTCAAGAGGAATATCCATGTGCATTTTGTCTAAACCATGTTCAATAGTCATGTTAAAGTTTTCCGAATAATAGGCATATCCTTTTTCATTTACTTTAAGCGCATATTTTTTATTTAAAGGCAATGAGACAACAAATTCTCCTGTTTTTTTATCAGCATAAGAGGTTATCACTGTTTTACCTGTTTGAAGATCGATAAGTTCAAATTTCCCACCTATTGGAAGCTTTGTTTTTGAATCATAAACAATTCCCTCAAAATAAAGGGTTTTTATTGGTCTTAAATGTTCTGGTAAAATAAAATGATAGATATCTAAACCTCCATATCCACCGTGTCTATTTGAAGCAAAAAAAGCAATTTCTCCTTCTGCCGAAACCATTAATGAATTTTCATTATAAAAGGTATTGATGGGATAACCAAGGTTTTCAGGTTTTGACCAATTACCATTATGATCCATTCTACTTACAAAAAGATCCGTTCCACCAAGTCCAACATGTCCTTTGGATGCAAAATATAAAGTTTTCCCATCTGGATGAATAAGAACAGATTCTTCTGCATATGGTGTGTTTATTATTTCTGGTAACCTTTTAGGAGTGTCCCATTTTCCATCTTCTCTGAGATGTGAAACAAAAATATCTGAGTTGTCCTTGGCACCACTTCCTTTTATTTCTCTGACAAAATATAAAGTTTTTCCATCTGCAGATAATGATGGTTGTGTTTCCCAGCTAGCTGAATTAATCGCACCTGGTATATTAATTGGATTTAACCATTTGTTTCCAACTTTTTTAGTATAAAATAAATCACAACTTCCTCTTCCTCTTCTATTTGCTCCATAATTTTG
>Ga0163109_10003887_pt1 | contig 11369 bp, 3 predicted proteins | sample CRUFie1St13metaG_FD_108704 | JGI IMG/M metagenome (GOLD analysis project Ga0163109, IMG submission 108704) | Marine microbial communities from the Costa Rica Dome - CRUD Field 142mm St13 metaG | ecosystem: Environmental > Aquatic > Marine > Oceanic > Photic zone | place: Costa Rica: the Eastern... | reverse complement strand
TTCTAAACCTTGAGATTTTAAAAATTCATATATAGCAGACTCTGCTTGAGGCGCTCTTGCTGTTAGCACAAATAGATCTTCATTGCCCCTAGCTTCTTTTATTTTCTGAGCTATGTCAAACAGAGGACCACGTCCACCATCTGTCACGTTGTTAAAATCAGAAAAATCCATTTTATAACCTTCGTCAATAAGTCTTTTACCATCTTTAGCAAACTCTTCAGCATTTAACGTTATTTTTTCTTTACCTTTTGTAGCAAAAACTTTGTTCTTACTAGTGGCTAAAGTGTCATCAAAATCAAATACTCTAATCTTTTTAACAGGAGCATTAGGGTCTCTTGCAATTCTAAGAGCTTTATCTATACTAGCCGCCTTACCCAAAACTTCTTCCATCGTCATGTCCTGTTCGACGTCTAAAACTCTAGTATCTTTTAACATATCTACATCAAGATCTTTAGCTGCTTTCATAGATACTTGTAGCTTGTCTTTGTTTAGTTTAGCTTTTATCTTATCACTAGTAGTTTCAGACTTGCTTTTACCTGTGGTAGGATTTACAAATTGTTTTTCTAATATACCTAAAACCTTACTTCTTAAAAACGCTAACTTGCTAGTAGTTCCATAAGCCCTATCTTGTATATCAAATAAAACTTTTGCGCCTAGCTCTTGATCATAGTCTTCTGTTAATCTTAAAAACTCTTTATTAAATTCTTTTAAAAGCTCTTCTTTTTGTCTAGGGTTTTGTTTAATTCTTTTCATATAATCAAACATTAACCTGTGTGCTTCATAATTCATTAATGCAGAAGCCATCATGTGTTCACCTTTAAATCTAAGAAGATCATAAAGCATATTATTAGCTTTTCTTCTTAAATCAGCATCCTGTATAGGCTCACCTTTTCTTTTAGCTTTATTTATCTCTGCAGTCATATAATTATTAAGCGTCTGATCTAAAGCTTCTATAGCTTCTTTGAAGTTTGGATGTGACTCGTTGAATACAAGTCTTTCTCTTATCTCAGGATCTTTTGCTTCGCTTAATGCTCTATAATATTTACCAGTAGCTGGATCAACAAAAGGAGCTTGTGAAACACCGTTAACCGCTTGAACAGAAGTAAAGTAAGTTAAAGCTCTAGGACCATTAACGTTATTACTGTTTGATTCTGCAAGTCTTAATAAGCCAACTATATCTGCTGGATTTTCAGACAAAACATCTAACATGTTAGTATACATGTAAGCTAGCGCTTTTACATTATTGTTGTTAGCGTCGTTTATTTGCTTACCATATTTTTCATCTATTAATTTCTGCTTTTGATCTGATTCTGTAATTAATATGTTGTTAGCTATATTTTTGAATAAACCTTTGCCACCATTTAGCATTTTAACTTTGTTAGGATCAAAGCCATTTTCTTTTATAAACTTTTCTTTAGATTCAGGAGTAACCTTAGATACTATACTCTTATATTTGTTTTCTAATTTTTCTAGTATTTCTCTATCTTTGGGATCTTCACTTTTCTTTAATTCATTTAAGGCTCTATCAGCTATACCAAAACCTGCTTTACCAATAAGTGAAACAACAACAGGGTCGTAAGCGTCCATTAATTTTTCTGACATACTAGCCATCTGTCTCATCGATGTATAGAAGCCACCATTTGATTTATTAAAAGGGCTAGATGAACCATTAGTAGCTGCATATAAACCTTTATACTCGTTTAAATCTCCCCAGTCTAAACCTAAAACAGGTGCTCTAAAATTAACAACTGCGTCGCTAATATAATAATCTATACCGGAGTCTTCCATCTGCTCTTTAACATCTACAGGTAATCTATTAAACTCTGTTCTCCACTTAGAACCTTTCCATTTACTCTCTGCTCCTTTGTTAAAAAAGTCTAAAACTATATCGTCTATACCTAAATCTTTAGCAGCTTTGTAACCTGGTGATCTTAGCATTTGATGAGCAACGTAAGCTCTTTCAGCAGCAACTACGTCTTCTCCAAACAATTCTCCTCTTAAATCAGCAATAGTTGTACCATCTTCTAAAGTCTGCAAATAGCTTTGAGGTAAAGCATCAAATACAAATTCATTAATACCTACCTCAGCTAGAGTGTTTTGTTTAGCGTCTCTTCTACCGTCAGGTAAAAAGTACTCAACCATGTTGTCTACATCTAGATTTGGTTTTAGTATTCTTCTTTTATTACCTGCATAAGGGTTTTTAATTCTTGATCCTTCAGCTCTAGACTCTGCAGCTAGTATTCTACCTGTTTCACCTTCAACAACTGGAGCTGGCTCAGTTAATTTATTAAATCTTTTATTTAAAGTTCTTTGATCTGTTTTATTTAAAATAGCTAAAGCATATTTCTCTATAAAATCTCTATACTCATCAGACTTAGGTTTACCCATAAAAGCTTTCATCTTTTTAAAACCTAAATCACTAGCTTGTTTTTGTATATCTTGTATGAACTCCTCTGAAGTAGGTGGTTTTAATCTACCCCTTAATATTTTTCTAGCTATATCAGCCATGTCTTTAGCTAGTAATTCTACTTCCGCCTGAGCTGTTACAGCACCTTCTGTAGACTCTTCATTAAAGTTTAGCTCCTCAGCTAATTCTAACATTGCTTTTCTTAAAGAAGGTTTTTCTTCTTTACTAAAGTCTTCTTCAGTTTCATTTTTAATATTTTGATCTACCTTTTTAATACCAAGAACTTCAGCACCTATATCATAAACTTTAACTGGCATACCTCCTGTAGTTCCGTTGACAAACATACCAATAGTAATATCATCTCCTATTTTTAATTGTGTATCAGGGTTTTTTGCTCTTATTTTATCTAAATCGTCTTTACGTATTTTTTTTAACGTGCCGTCTTCTTTTTTTCTAAAGTAAGACTCAACTAAATATTTTACACCTTGCTTGTCGTATAGTAATTCTTTTGTTAAGTCTTCTTTGTTTTGAGGAAACTTGGGGTTGTCTCCATAAACCTTTTCACCTAAAGCGTCCATGTCTTTTTTAAACTCTTCAGTTATCATAAAGACCTTCATTTCTTGTGACATATTAGGATCATCTAATATAGTATCTATATTTTCATCTTTAGCTGGTTTTGTTTCTGATTTTTCCTCAGGAACTAATTTCATTTTACCATCTTCAGATCTATAAAAACCTCTACCTTTACCAGCAGCTATTTCTACTCCTGTCTCTAAAGATCTTTCGTCTATATCTATACCTTTTTCAGCAGCTCTTTTCTGTGCTCTAGTTAATCTACCCTTCTTCATAGATTTGTTAAAATCTTTTATGAAGTTAAATACATCGCCGTCGTTTTTAAAAGTAATATTACCAAAGGTTTTTGGTGCTATTGTTTGAGCTACCCTTCTAAATGAATCTTTTATTTTGTCTTTTGTAGAAGAGTCAAAATTTATTAATCCGTACTCCATAGCTTCACTAAATAAAGTAAGAGCTTCTTCAGCTGCTTCAGCATCAGTAACGTCTTTATCTAAGTCGTAAGCCTCAAGGTTTTTCTTAAATTGTCTATAACCTTTTTTTCTTTTGTCTATTTCTTTTAATTTTTCTTTTAAAGAATTAGCTAATGAAAACGCTGCTTCATCTCCTTTTGCTATACTTTTAGCTAAAATAGCATGCAGTAATTCATGTGCTCCTGTAAAGTATCTACCACTTCGAGTTACTCTTTCTTTGTTTAATATTATAGTTTGCTTACCAGTTTTAGGATCTGTGAAGAAAGTTCCTCTATTACCAGAAGCTTTGCCTTTGTCTATTCCTTTTTCTTCTAGTATTTTTTCAACCTCAGCATCATTTTCAGCTTCTAAAAAATCAACACCAAGTGACTTAGCTACTTTTCTACTTTTAATATCAACACCCTCCATAAAGTTTAAAGCTGCTAACTGTTTATTTATGCTAAGCACTTTATCTTTAGCGTCAGTTGTATAAGCAGGATCTTCTTGTTCTATTTGTCTTTCTAATGCAGATCTTTCAATCATTAGTTTCATAGCTTGTTCCCTAGCGTTTTGACTAAAGCCTTTAGGTATTTTCAAACCAGCGTTGCGTATATCAGATATAGCGTCAATTTCATTTTGGTAATTTAATTTATCTATAATATTACCTTGAGAATCTGAATATTTATTTTTAACTTCTTCTGATATTTTTTTAAAAAACTCTTGTCTTCTAACTAGGTTTTTACTAGCTCTCATTGGAAAACGCTCAGCAAACTTCATAGCTAAATTCCTATATTCAGCTCCTGCTTGATTTCTTAACTGAGCACTAAAGGGTATTACTGCGCCTATAGTAGATCCTGCTAAGCCTTGCTCTGCTAATTCTTCAGTATCAACATATTTTAATACACCAGATATACCTTCCTCTTTGTAACCTTGGTTCAGCTGTTGCATTGCTCCTTGACCAATCTCAGTTAAACCTTCGTTTAAAGAGTTTCTACCTACAACAACAGATCCACTTTTTACTTTTCCAATGTATTCTTTTATACCATCTTTAAATAAAGATCTAATACCTTTTCTTGGATTTAATTTTAAAACTTTGTAAAAAGATTTTAAAGAAGCAGCACTACCTATTTTCTCTAATCTTGACATTATAGCCGCCGCCGCCGCGTCTTCTGCCACGTTGTTAAACTCACCATCAATCAAAGCTTTCTTTAAATTTTCTTGAGTAACACCGCCGGGATATTTTTCAGGATTATTTATTATACCTTGCTCAACACTACTCATAAAGTTATCTGCGTAGAATTGACTACCTACAGCGATATTACCAAAAGCACCTATTAAAGGGACCATAACCTCTGGCGCAACAACTGTGGCTATTGTACCTGCAGAAGCTGCAGCCATGGTAGGTAATGATTGACCTAGACCTACAGTAATATCTCTAAAACTAGGTCCATCTAAGAACTTAGCTTTAGCTTGAAGTTCAGAAAAAGTTTTAAATTTATCTATTTGATCTACGTTTTCAATTAAGCTTTCTGTGCCTTCTTCTATGTTGTTATTAAATCTAGCCTCTAATTCTGCAATAGTCGCTGTACCTACGTTTGGAAACCTAAGTTCAGTATTTAACATAGGAAACGGAACCATTATAGAGACCTGATCGTTGTCTCCTTTTCCTTGATCTCTTAGCTCTTGTAGTTTAGCTAAACCTAGTTTATTAGCTTCTATTCTAGCACCATCTGTTTGTCCACCCATTATATTAGCTGTATTGTAAGCTAAATCTCCTACTCCAACGGCTAAAGCTTCACCTCCAGCTACAATGTCTGATGCTATTCCACCAATAAAACCGTATTGATTAAACTTACCCTGCAGCGCGTCACTTAACTTATAAAGATTGTAATTAGATCTACCTAAAGTTTCTAACTTACTTTCCATTCTTTTGTCAACTGCTTTTGCTATTTTTTCAGATTGAACCTTAACAGAAGGATCATTTATCATAGCATCTTCTAGTAAGTTAGTATAAAAATCATTTACTTTGTCTTGTACTTTATCAACACCTTCTTGAGTAGTTAAATCGTAGTCACCACTGTTAACTAAAGAGTCTTTATACATTTCAGCTTCTGGCGCTAGTATTTGTTTGTATAAATCTAACTTTTCACTTATCACCTTATCTTCTCTTCTTAGCTTAGTATAAGCTTCTCCACCCTTAATGTTAAGTTGTTCTTCAGACATAACGTCAGACTCTTCAGAACTACCTTGTAACAAGTTCTCATTACCTACAGTTCCTATAATATTATCAATGTCTTTGCTGTAATAAGGAGAGTTGTATTCGTCATCTTGGTCTATTGCTACAGAGTTACCTATGTAGTTTGAAGTGATAGGTTGATCAAATGTAAGTGTAGGTAATTCGTTAGGGTGTTTTATATTTCTTATTGCCTCTACTTTTTGACGAGGTTTTAAATTGCTGTCGTTTTTTATTTGATTTATTTCTACTTCATAATCAGCTTTTTTCTGCTTATAAGTAGGTGAATTATCTTTAGGTAGTATACCGTTATCTACTTGATCTTGGGTTAAAGCGTAAGGATTTGTTTTTTGTTCAGTTATAGTAAGATTATTGTTTAAAAGATTATTAGTCTTTTCAGGTTTACCAAAAGCAAAATCTAACTGTTCTTCTTCAGTTAGTTTTCTTGGTTCAACTCTTTTTATACTAGGGTTGCTAGCTAAAAGCTGTTCAAACGTAATACCTAACTGATTAGCTCTATCTCTTAATTGCTGTTCAGTTACTTGTAATCCATCTATTTCGTACATACTATTTCTGTAAATTGTTTACCGCATTTTGTGCTGCTTCACCAGTAGCTATAGACTTCCATAAACTATACTCTATATCTTTTAAATCATAAAACTCTGGTATTCCTTCTGCTTCTTTTATAGAGCTGTTTAATTCTAATATCTCTTTTTTAAGTCTTAAATACTCTGCGTTTTTACTTAAAGCCTTAGTCCAAGCTTTAAATCCTGCTGGAGTCATCGCCATATTTTTCATACCATTTCTTTGGCTTTTATATTTTATAGCTCTGTCTTTCATTTCACCTTTTAGTTTCAGCTCTTTGTTAACTCTTTCTTGCTCTCTTTGTTTTTCTAAATTATATCTTCTGTCAAGATTTAAGTATATGTTTCTTGTATTATTTAAAGCTTTTCTAGCTGTTTCTGAGCTACCGGTGTATGATCTTGATATAAGTTCTGTAAGAGTTATACCATCTTCAGGATTTAATGGATCAAACTCATACAGTAAGTTTTTAACTATATCTTTATCAAACTCGTTAGGTATTTCGTCACCTACACTATATCCTTTTGGTATTTCATTATTTTTCTCATGCTCTTCATCATATACACTCGGTGTAAGCTTATACTTATCAGAGTATAATTTAATTTTACCAGTCTGTGGATCAAGTTCTACTTCATCTATAATTGTGCCGTTTAGTAATTTACCTTTTAAACTGTTTTTATTTTCGTTAGGATGATGTACTACATCTTGCACTAAAGAAGCTACATCTTTTACTTTTATAAAATCAGGTCCAACGTATGTAGAAGGGTTTTCTTCAGGTTGTATGTTTCTCTTAGACATAACTTTTAAAGTCTGATCTACAGTGTTATTTTCTTGCATAGCTTGTTCAACCATAAAGTTAGTTGCAGCTTGCATTTGTTTCTGTTTAAGAAAGTCTTGTGTTTCTTGATCTAAATCTTTTCCAAAGTAATTCCAAGCAGAATTAACCCATTGATCTCTTGTTATATTTTTTTCTGCAAATTCTTGTTCGTGCTCATTATAGAAGGTTGTTAAGGAATTTTGATCATTATCTTCAGCCCCTTCTTCTCCATCAGGTATTTCATCTTGCCAATATGAAGGCATTATTTCTTGGTTGTTAAGTATAGGTTGTAGCACTGGTAATAAATCTACTCTAGTTTTATCATTTTGTTCTTTAGTCATCATTTTATAGGTGTACTCTTGACCTTCTGGTATGTTTGTAAAAACTTCACCTTTTTTATTTCCAGGTATTTTATCTCCATTTCTAGCTGCTAAAACAGTATAGTATTGACTTTGAACATCGTCAGGTGTTGTTAAATTGTTAAAGGCGCTAGTTAACATTTCACTTATATTTACCTTTTCTTCGTACATGTCTTTACCTGCTGCATTTGCTGCTAGTAAAGCGTTGCCATTTACAACTGCCTTAGGGTAATCTACACCATCCATAGAAAACGCATCTTGATAAAAGAAAAAATTACCACCTTGTTCAGATATTTCCCATTTGTTTCCCTCTAATATTGATTTGTTTTCTATAGATCCAAGAGAGGATATAGTACCGTTTTTAACAGCTTCGTCATAACCTTTTTTATTTTCTGCTAAAACCTTAACTATTTCAGCCCACTGTTTAGGCATCGCCATTATCTTAGCTAACTCTCTATTTCCTTCTCTTCTACTTATGTCTCCATGATGCATAGCGTTTTTTATAGTAAAGAAGTCATCAACCTTATCATTCCATAGTCTTAATACAGATTCATCTAAATGAGCAAAGCCAGTAGACCCAGCAGTGTTTAAAGCGTTGTATAAAGCTATTTCCTGTTTGTCTTGAGCTTTAGTTGATTGCTCTGTAAATTTTTTTTGTTTAGCTATAAGCTCTCCAACACTAGAGAAAGTTTTTAAAAGATTATTTTGAATAGTATTTTCTTTCAATAAATCTCTAGTTTTAGTATCAACTATACGTTGAGGACTACCGTATGCTCCTTTATTTAAATTACTTTCGTACGCCATTTTTTATAATTTATATTTATTTGCCGAACTGAGCTGCAGCGCCCATACCTGCATTAACACCGTTAACAACAGAGTTACCTATACCTACTATAGCAGCGTTTCTATCTCTAGTGGCTTGCATTGAATTAGCCATTGCGTTATCCATAAGTCCAGCAGCTCTATTCATTTTAGCCTCATGGAAACCAATAGCATCTTGCTGTTCCATAGCGTCTCCTTTTGCTTTTGCTAAATCTAAAGCAGCAGCTCCTTGAGCTCTGGCCATTTGAACTTGTGCTGCACCTTGTGCGGCTAATTTATTATTTTGAGTTTCTTGAGCATTTATACTAGCGGCTATACCTTTTTTACTTTGTAGTGCAGCTTGTGCTAAAGCAGTTGCACCACCAGCACCCATACCGGTTTCCATCATGACATCTAAGCTGTTAGCTAAGGCCATATCCGCTTGTTCAGCTTGTAGCTCAAAAGATTTAGTAGCTACAGTTAAGTTTGTATAGGGATTTGTTAAAGATTCAAACTGATTATTTAAACTTTTGAAAGGATTTTCAAATTTAGGTCTTGTAGATTCTAAAGCTGCTAATTGTTCTCTTTGTATTTCTGCCTGCCTGTTAGATGCGTCTCTTTGCTTTCTAGCGCTTCTAGCAGCTATACCACTAGTTATACCACCAGCTAAAGCCACAGTGCCACCTATTATCGCTGCTCCAATTATAAATCCCATAATTATTGTTTTTTATTTATATATTCTTCGTATTGTTCGTAAGATATACTTACTAATTCTTTTTCAAGTTCAGATATTTCTTTTATATTATTTGGGTTACTATGTATATTAAACCACTCTGAATCTTCATGTGAGTACAATATCCTTTGTTTTCCAGGTGGAGTTATAACATAGCAAGGCGCTATATAATCTATTAAACCATCCTCTGTCTTCACTGTTAAATGACCAGATAATAAAAAACAAATGTGTTCGTGATTATGTATAGCACCTAGCACAGCAGTCCCTTTAAACATTGTCATTTTTCTAACATAAACACCTTCCATAAACATGTGCTCTATAGGTATCTTAGGACTGTCAGTTACTATAGGTTTTTCTTTTGTACCTAATATAATATTTTCGTTTTGTGAATTTACTAATAGTAAATCTTTTATTTTTTCTACATCTTTTTTAAAAGTTGTAGTTAGTTCCTTATCTTGTGACATAGGTTAGTGATACTTGATATAATTCTTTCATTGCTTCTGGATCTGTTTCTGTGTCGGTAGCTAGTGTTACTGTTGCAAAATATCCTTTTATACCAGAAACTTGATCTCCATATATAACTTCACCAGGCATAGGCAAGGAAGGATATGGATTTGGTGGAGGAGCACCAACGTTTTGAGGTCTTACTAAATTAGCCATATATCTATTATTCTTTCTATTGAAACCTGCATGTTGTAATGGTGGGTTGCTTGCACTAGCTGCAGATCCCTCATTACCAGCTCCATCGTATTGACCTTCGTAATAGCTATATACTTCATTAGCTTCGTCAACATAATCTTTCCAATCACTATTGAAAAAAGTAAAACCAGTAGCGTCCGATACTAAAGAATTTTCAACTACTTTCCAACCATTACTACCCTCGTAGTCAATAGCTAAGAAGTTTTTCTCAACAGAAGGTAAAGCGTTCGCTATTATAGTCACAGTAGATGGATATGCTTTTCCATAAAACACACCTCTATTAGGTGAATTAAGCTGTTCTTTATAGTGTTCGTACAAAGAAAAATCACCAACACCATCTCCAAACCAATTACTATAAAAGTTGTTTGCAGTGTAAAAGTTAGCTTTAAGACTACCTAAAAGACCTGGTCTATAAGTATAAAAACTAGTCCAACCATTATTTTTTTCATCAAAGCCTAATGTATAATATTTGTAATCTTTACCTCCTATAGAGGGTTCACTGTTGTCTGTTCTTAATGAAGCATTATCGTTGTACTGAATAGAACAGATGTATTGTTTGCTATATATATCCCAGCCACCTTTTATATACCCTCTATTTTTAGAAACAAATCTAACACCGTTTACTATTTTATTTGGAAATGATATATCTTGTGGGTCTACATTAGTCATTAGTTGATCTGAAGTGTCACTTAAGTATATTCTAAAAGGAGTAGAGGACTGTGTACCTACAACGGTTAATACTTCTCCGTTATCTCCAATGGCATCAACAAACTTCGCGCCACCTATAGGCTTGTATTGTACCACACAACCTACAAGTGTATTACCTACAGTGTCTGATATGTAATTAACGTTTGTATTTGATTTTAATACTACAAAAGAAGCGGCAAAACCAGTTTGATATTGCTGGCCAGTTGCTGTAGGCACAATATCAATATTGCTTGCCTCCACTACAAATTCATTTATATATTTATCTTCAAGCGTAGCTAAGTTATCTCTAAACCAATCTCTCATACCGTATTCTGATATTTCAGTTATACCATCATGTGATAACCTTAAAACAGCGTTTCTATTCCTGTCTGTAAAGTACTTTCTAAAACCGTATATAGCAAAAGACTCTGGATTTTTACTAATACCATACTCACCAGCGTAAGGCGTTATTTGACCTATAACAACTCCTTGAGGTAAAGTTTGTGTACCACCTTCAGACGTGTATATAGTGTCTTTATCTATCAAAGCTCGTTGACACTTATTCTCTTGAAGTATTAAAAGGTTTGTTTCTTCCGCGTAGGTTTTTTGTATACTACCATACTCAGGGTTAGCTGACTTTGTTATATTAGTTCCAATTGGAAACTCGTTTGTTCTATTGATACCTGTTCTAGAATTAAATACACCTGAATATATTAAAGAATTAAATCTATGCTGTTGTAACGGCTCGTCTTCATCTAAGAATGCTCTAGCACCTATATCAGTTTCCATGCCGTTAAAACTGCCTCTAATTGATATCTCTTCTATGTACCAGTTATTAGGTTTTAAAGCAGCTCTAAAATTTGGAGGGTTTGTTAAGTCATTGTCTATAAAATTTGGCCTATAAGTTTGTGGTGGAGCATAACAATTAGAAAGTGGCCAAACTCCTCTAGCAGGTGAAGATCCAGAACCTGGAACTTGTTTCTGCCAATTAAAGCCTTTTGTCACAGTTCCGTTACCATCATCTTC
>Ga0163109_10003886_pt1 | contig 11373 bp, 2 predicted proteins | sample CRUFie1St13metaG_FD_108704 | JGI IMG/M metagenome (GOLD analysis project Ga0163109, IMG submission 108704) | Marine microbial communities from the Costa Rica Dome - CRUD Field 142mm St13 metaG | ecosystem: Environmental > Aquatic > Marine > Oceanic > Photic zone | place: Costa Rica: the Eastern... | reverse complement strand
TTATGCTACCCCCACTCAAACGATCGGTTCCATGCTCAAGCTGCTGTTGGGTGATCCCAATGCCCGCAAGCTGAAGCGCTACCAGCCGATAGTGTCTGACATCAATTTGCTTGAAGAGGAGATCGCACCTCTCTCTGACGATGAGCTGCGCGGTAGAACATTGGCGTTCCAGGAGCGCTTGGCGAACGCCGGTAGCCTCGAGAATCAACGGCCGATTCTCAGCGAGATTCTTCCCGAGGCCTTTGCAGTGGTTAGGGAGGCTGGAACGCGCGTACTAGGAATGCGCCACTTCGATGTTCAGCTCATTGGCGGCATGGTGCTCCACGAGGGCCAGATCGCCGAAATGAAAACCGGTGAAGGCAAAACCCTCGTGGCGACCCTGCCGAGCTACCTGAATGCCCTCACCGGCCGAGGTGTTCATGTGGTTACGGTCAATGACTACTTGGCGCGCCGAGATGCCGAATGGATGGGCCAGGTGCACCGCTTTCTTGGCCTTTCTGTAGGCTTGATTCAGCAGGATATGCGTCCTGAGGAGCGCCGGCGCAACTACGACTGCGACATCACCTACGCCACTAACTCAGAGCTGGGTTTCGATTACCTGCGCGACAACATGGCGGCTGATGTGTCGGAGGTGGTGCAGCGGGAGTTCCAGTACTGCGTGATTGACGAGGTGGACTCGATCTTGATCGATGAAGCCCGTACTCCCCTCATCATTTCCGGCCAGGTGGAACGGCCCCAGGAGAAATATCAGCAGGCGGCCCAAGTGGCCAATGCTCTCGTCCGCGCAGCTGAGCTTGGCAAAGACGGCATCGATCCGGAGGGTGATTATGAGGTGGATGAGAAGCAGCGCAGCTGCACTCTTACCGATGAGGGATTCGCCAAGGCCGAGCAGATGCTGGGTGTAGCGGATCTGTTTAACCCTCAGGATCCCTGGGCTCACTACATCACCAATGCCCTCAAGGCTAAGGAGCTGTTCGTAAAGGACGTGAATTACATCGTCCGCGATGACGAGGCGGTAATCGTGGATGAGTTCACCGGTCGGGTGATGCCCGGCCGCCGTTGGAGTGACGGCCAGCATCAGGCGATTGAAGCTAAGGAATCCCTGTTGATCCAACCAGAGACGCAGACCCTTGCTTCAATTACTTACCAGAATTTCTTTCTGCTTTATCCCAGTCTTGCCGGAATGACTGGTACTGCCAAAACAGAAGAGGTGGAATTCGAAAAGACCTACAAACTCGAAACCACTATTGTTCCAACAAACCGGGTACGTGCCCGTCAGGACTGGACGGATCAAGTTTATAAAACTGAATCGGCTAAGTGGCGGGCCGTGGCGAATGAAACCGCTGAAATCCATAAAACCGACCGACCGGTTTTGGTGGGCACCACTTCCGTTGAGAAGAGTGAGCTGCTGAGTTCTCTGTTGGCCGAGCAGGAGATTCCCCACAATCTGCTTAATGCCAAGCCCGAAAACGTGGAGCGAGAATCGGAGATTGTGGCTCAGGCGGGTCGTGCTGGAGCTGTGACTATCGCCACTAACATGGCTGGACGAGGTACAGACATCATTCTCGGTGGCAACAGCGATTTTATGGCCCGCTTGAAGTTGCGGGAGGTGCTGCTAGGCCGTCTGGTGAAGCCGGAAGAGGATCACAAACCGCCGGTTCCTCTGCAGCGCAGTACTCCCGCCGGCTTCACTGATGCTCCAGTCCCTCTCTCAACTGCCAGTCGTGACATCCTTTATCCCTGCGCACTCACTGACGATACCGATCAATCCCTTGTTCAGCTTGCGCGTGATCTGGTTAAGGCCTGGGGTGATCGTGTGCTGACTGTGATTGAGCTAGAGGAGAGAATTGCGACTGCGGCAGAGAAAGCTCCTACCGAAGATCCTCAGATTCAGGCTTTGCGAGACGCTATCACCAGAGTGAAGAGCGAATATGACGTGGTGGTTAAACAGGAGGAAGCTCGCGTGCGCGAGGCCGGTGGCTTACATGTGATTGGTACCGAACGGCACGAATCACGGCGGGTGGACAACCAGCTGAGGGGGCGTGCCGGCCGCCAGGGTGATCCTGGTTCCACTCGGTTTTTTCTATCGCTTGGCGACAACCTGCTGCGAATTTTCGGCGGCGATCGTGTTGCTGGACTTATGAATGCCTTTCGTGTAGAGGAAGATATGCCGATTGAATCCGGCATGCTCACCCGTTCGTTGGAAGGTGCGCAGAAGAAAGTGGAGACTTATTATTACGACATTCGTAAGCAGGTGTTTGAGTACGACGAGGTGATGAATAACCAACGCCGCGCCGTCTATTCAGAGAGGCGCCGTGTGCTGGACGGTCGTGCTCTGAAGAAGCAAGTGATCGGCTACGGGGAACGAACTATGAATGAGATTGTAGAGGCTTATGTTAATCCCGAATTGCCGCCGGAGGAATGGGATCTAAATCAGTTAGTCGGCAAGGTGAAAGAGTTCATTTTCTTATTAGAGGACCTCACCTCTGACCAAGTGCAGGGACTTGGTATGGACGAACTCAAGGCTTTCCTTCAGGAGCAATTGCGTAACGCATACGACATCAAGGAAGGCCAGGTCGAGCAGCAACGCCCTGGTCTGATGAGGGAAGCTGAGCGCTTTTTTATCCTGCAACAGATTGATACTCTTTGGCGTGAGCATCTCCAGGCCATGGATGCGCTGCGCGAATCGGTCGGTTTGCGCGGTTACGGCCAGAAGGATCCCTTGATCGAATACAAGAATGAGGGTTATGACATGTTTCTTGAAATGATGACAAACATGCGTCGTAATGTGATCTATTCGATGTTCATGTTCCAGCCAGCAAATGCTTCCAAGGCTGATTAGATTTTTTATGAGTACATCGGATATTACCGCTTCTATGCAAATGCTGTTCCTTAAATTCTTTGCGATTTATCTATATCTTTTTGCCAGATTAGGCTTTTCCTTGAGTTATAATTTTTATGCTACTAAATAAGTTCTAATCTTCATTCTGCCCATTTTATTATTAATGTCGGTTTCCAGGGAGCTTTTACTTTTATTTATTGCTTATCATCCTTCCCGGAAAGATATAGCTACTTTAGAATCTTGTCTTACTACCCTGCCTTCAAATATTGGCTATGCAGTTGTCGTAAATGATTATACTCCAGGTGAGCCTGTTGATGCTTTAAAATTTAATTCAGATAAATTTATCACTTTTGATGAAAATCTTGGTTATGGTGTTGCAGCCAATCGTCTTTTTTCTCAACTCAATTTTACTCCGCCTTATATTGCAGTATTGAATACTGATATTTGCTGGAATCAAGGCACATTCGAAGATATGCTTTTGTGGATTAGTTCAAATCCTGACGTAGGTATGGTGGTCCCTAAGATTATAAATGAACGATCAGAACTTCAGTATTTGTGTAAGAGAAATCCTACTATATTGGCACTTTTCAGTCGTCGCTTTTTGCATTCCAGCATAAAGCCATCTTGGCTAAAGAGATATGATAAATGGTTTGTTATGTCTTCTTGCAATTATGACACTGTGCTTGACCTTACTTATTTAAGTGGTTGCTGTATGGTTATTCGTAGCTCCGCTTTTAGAGAAGTGGGCGGCTTTGATGAACGTTTCTTTTTATATTTAGAAGATGCTGATCTTTGTCGTACTATTTCTAAAAATGCTAGATGCGTTCATCTTCCAATTGTCAGTGTTACTCATAAATGGGGTCGTGGAAATTACTTAAAAATGCGCTTGATGTTTGTAAATATAGTTAGCGCCTGGAAGTATTTTTCAAAATGGGGATGGGTTTTATGGTGAATAGTTCTTTTATAGAAATTGTCATGGCAACCCATAATAGTTTACTTATCGTTGATGAGTAGATTAATTTTCTGTATAAATAGAGCCTTTAGCACACTTGGTTATTGGTAAGAGCTAATATTTCAGCTGAAGATACATTCGAATTCTTAAGATCTTCATTGAAATCTATAGCTCTTATATAAAGATTGTTCCTGGCGACTCAAATGTCGGGTGTAGTAAATTCATTGACTTATTATTGCGGTCTATAGTTGCTCCATATGTAGCGTTTGCAGATCAGGATAATTTTTGGGTTCCTGAGAAACTCTAATCTTTCAGTACGAAACTAATTCCTGTTCATTTACACCTCTTCTTGTCTACACGGATCTCTATTTAATTCATGAGAATTTTAAGTCTCTTGGTGCTCCGTTTATTAAGAAGCAGATGCTGAACTCGAACTATAATTCACCTGACATGGTAAGTGCGACTAACATTGTGACTTGTCGTTCGATATTATTTAATCTCAGCCTCTTAGATGTTGCATTATTAATTTCATCATTCTTGATTATCCATGACTAGTGGCTTGTAATTGTTGCCAGTTTTCTTGTTAAAATAGTGGTCGTTCCACATATATCTACTTTATATTGTCAAAACGTATCTAACTTAATTGGCGCTAAGGGATTGGTTTATTATTGGTTTTCTCGCCTTCTTAATTAGATAATTGCGTCTAAGCCGGATGATACAGCCTGGATACTATTCTATTCGTCAGATCTAGATCTTAAATTGTCTTTACTATGTTGAGTTCTCTGGCTAGCCAAAACTAATTAAATTATCACGAATTAATAGCTTGCCGTACCTTTTCCGTTTAAGATTCTCTGAGTGGTGTACAAAAAAAATGGCCCTTTGCGCGCCCTTGCATTCTACTTTTGATTTCTCACGCCTATGTTTTACTTTCTGTGACTAAGCAACTAATTTAATAGCATTTTTGATGAAGATTTTAGTTATTGGTGCAACTGGTTTTCTGGGCTCATATCTTGTTGATGCTCTTTTAATGGCAGATCATAAAGTTTATGGTCTTGCGCGAAACTTTCCTGGCTTACTGTGTCAAAAGTCTATTGAAAATCCAAATTTTACACCTTATACAGCTGATATTATAGATATCAATCAGATTCTTCCGGTATTTAATTCTGTCGACGTTGTTTATCACTTAGCGTATGGAAGTCTTCCTCACACATCTAATAACAACCCTCACCAAGATGTAAAATCGAATATCAATGGATCACTTAATGTATTAGAAGCATCAAGATTGTCCTCTATTCGCAAACTTATATTTGTTTCTTCTGGAGGAACCGTGTATGGGGTCCCCAAGGTTGTACCTATTTCAGAAACTCACACTACTGAACCTATCTGCTCATATGGCATCACAAAGCTTACTATTGAAAAATATATTTATCTGTATAGACATTTGTACGGATTAAATGGCTTTATTCTGCGTGTTGCTAATCCATATGGAGCACGACAACGCCTCGATTCTGCGCAAGGAGTTATCCCTATTTTCTTGAGACGTGCGATCGATTCTGAACCTCTAAAAATTATGGGTAATGGATCTATCATACGTGACTTTATCCACATTACAGATCTTACCTCTGCATTACTTGCTGTTCTAAGATATTGTGGTCATGAGAGTATATTCAATGTTGGTTCAGGTGAAGGTATTAGCTTGTTATCGCTTGTAAGTAAAATTGAAGTTTTACTGGAGCGACGCTTACAAGTTGAATTTTTGAATACAAGAAATTTTGATGTACCCACAAATGTCTTGTCTATTGATAAAGCTCGAAGTCATCTCGGATGGTTCCCCAAAGTTTCTATAGATGATGGGCTGAAAAAATTGTACAAAACTATTATTTAGTTATCTGTATGTGCCTTTTGTGTGCGTCAGAGCATAATCTATATGCTTGTGAATATACAATAGCTTCGCCATTGCATTCATAAAATAGTTCTTTCATACCAGTAGGTTTTGGTGAATACTCACTAATTGTTATACTTAAATAAAGTATGCCGAAAAAGTTCCACAATTCGGCTAAAGTGTTGTATCTGTAGGAAAATGAAATGCATAAGTGAGTTTGTTTATTCTACCTATAGATAATTCTGCAAGCTTTTTGCTATTACCGGGACGTCAAGATATAGGTTTACAAATTCTTTGCTGGATAATTGTCATTTTTTAAGAAATCTGATGTGTCACAGGCATGTCGCAATATCGGTTTTCCCACTTGGGTAGTATTAATTGCTACATCCAGCAATAGATTTAGTCTAAATGTCATCAAGGATGCATTTGGTCTTTCTAAAAGTTCTGAGTATCTATTTTATTCATCTTAGATGGTAATTATATTGTTACCTTTGGTCTGTAAGTATTATCTATTTGATGTTGCAGCCCCTTCGACCTCATTTTGTTGAAGTTGTGAGTTCCCCTTAATATAGATCTTTTAACATCCCATTAACTAGTACTAGTGTACTGTCATACTTCAATTGGTTTTAGCTCGCTTTAAAGGTGGTATCGAATTTGCTGGTTTTCAGATACTTCTAAATTGTTTTTGAGTCGTTTCCATTCACGCATTCGGCTTTTCTGCTGATTGCTTTTTTTGTGTCGAGTTCGCTCCCCACTAGCTTTTTTGCCCACTAATCACAAACCAGTTTCGCTACGAACGCAGTTGTACCAATGGTTATCAGCATCTCTTTGAATACGCATTTGCTTTCCTGATGTGCTTCTTTTCTGCGTCTCAGCCTCTCTCTTCGAAGACTCGATCTCAGAGATGGTACCAGTAAAAAATCTGTCACTGCCCCTTGTGTTTACTTGCTTTTAGGCTGATGGAGGGATAATATTCGCTCAATCTGCGGCCAGACTCGTCTGCGTCTGACAGAGGTAGATGCCCCGAGGCATCTTTTCCCCTCGGGGCTTTGCCCCAGCCACCAGCACACGTTTCTCAGCTCTTCCGAGTTCACAACATGGCAATTGCTACTGCGCAAGCCGTTCAGCTCCTCAACCTTGCATATTTCGGCCGTCCTGGAGACCCCGCTTCATTGCCAGCTTGGGGTGCAGCTGGGATCACTGAGGCAAAGATCGCCGAAGTCTTTGTAACTACCTCTGAATTCACCTCTAGTACAGATGGCGTATCAGTTTCCGGCGGTGCCCGAACTTACGCAACTTCTACTTACATCAATACGCTGTACAACAGGCTTGTTGCGCGTGACGCGGCAGCAAGTGAAGTCACTGCCTGGTCTAATGCAATTTCGGCTGGTCTCGTAACTCACGATAATCTTGGTTTAGTTCTTGTTAATACCATCCTCAGTCTCGACGAATCTGTTGAGATGAGGCAGGTCATGATGGCCAAATTGGATTCTGCCAATCTCTACAGTGACTATCTAGACGCTAATCCCACCGACCTTTCTGCCTACTCCACCCAGGCAGGTATCGATTCAGGTCGTGTTTTCATGAGCACGGTCAATACAACAACTGCTAAGACATATGCTGAAGTTTCAGCTGTTGCTGATCTCCTCGATAATCCGACTAAATACACCCTCACCTCTGCAGCAGCCACAGCTGTTGAAGGTGAAGATGTAACTTTTACTCTCACTCTCGATTCTGCCCCTACTGAGGCAGTAACCGTTAATTACGTCACTAGCAACGGCACTACCACGTCTGCAGATTTCACTTCTGCAGCTGGTTCAGTTGTTTTCGCTGCTGGCCAAACTACTCAGTTTGTCACTGTTAAGACGACCGAAGATACTTCAGTTGAATCAGCTGAGAACTTCACAATCACCTTCTCTGGTACACGCCTCAATGCCTCAGTTCAGGCCACTGGCACAATTACCAACGATGATGTAGCTGCACCTACTTACACTCTTACCTCCGCTGAAGCATCAGCAGTTGAGGGTGACAAGGTTACTTTCACGCTTACTCTTGATTCTGCTCCAACCGAGGCAGTAACCGTTAACTATGTCACTGGTAACGGTTCAACTACGTCTGCAGATTTCACTGCAGTCTCCGGTTCAGTTGTATTTGCTGCTGGTCAAACCACTCAGTTTGTCACAATTCAGACCACTGAAGATACTGCTATTGAAGAGACTGAGACTTTCACCATTACTTTCTCTGGTTCAAGTCTAACTTCTTCTGTTCAGGCTGTTGGTAACATCACCAATGATGATGTAGCTGCAGCTACGTACACTCTTACCTCAGCAGAGTCTGCAGCTATCGAAGGTAATAATGTTACTTTCACGCTTACTCTTGATTCTGCTCCAACCGAGGCAGTAACCGTTAACTACGTCACTGGTAACGGTTCAACTACTTCTGCAGATTTCACTGCAGCCTCCGGTTCAGTTGTGTTTGCTGCAGGTCAAACCACTCAGCTTGTTACAGTTCAGACCACTGATGATACTGACTTTGAAGAAGCAGAGACCTTTACTATTACCTTCTCTGGCTCAAGTCTTAATGCTTCTGTTCAAGCAGTCGGAACAATTAATAATGACGATGTAAATCCCAACCTGGTAGTTCAGACTTTCACTCTTACAACTGACAGCGACTCATTTACTGGTAAAGATGCTGATGACACCTTTACTGCGGCTGACGGTACTCTCACCTCTTTGGACACTCTTGTTGGTGGGTCCGGTTCAGACACTCTGACTGCAGTTTTGTCGGGAGATACCGTCAATCTCAACACCACATCTGTTGAGCAGATCAATCTTTCTAATACTGGTGTTTCAACCGTTAATCTTGAGTCTGCTTCTGGTGTCACTGGTGTAAAAATCTCTGACATGGTTGCGTCTGGTACGACGACAATTACTCTCGAGAACATCCAAGCCGTTGTTGCAGCATCTCTAGCCAACCTTCGTACTGATGGCGATGCTGATACCGAGCACAATACTGTAGTTGTCGATTTTGATGGAGATGCAATTTCTGGTACGTCAGATGACGTCCTAGTCACTCTTGATGATGTCGTTGACACAGAGATAACTTTTACTAGAGAAGGAACTAATACTGTTGAAACAATTTCTATTCATACTGTCAACGAAGCCAGCACACTCGCTCACTTTGTTACTACTGGTGTAGGCGCAACAACCCTCGAAATTACTGGTGATCAAGCTCTTACCATCTCGGGTAATGCAGCTAGCACCTCTCTAGACAGTGAAATTGTCACTATTTCTGGTGCAGACGCAACTGGTGCAATTGCTCTGACAGCCACTGGTGGTAATGACGCCGTATCAATTACCACTGGATCTGGCGCTGATGCTGTGACCAGTGGTAACGGCGATGATACTTTCGTCACTGGTGACGGTGCTGACACCATCATTTCGGCTGATGGAGCCGACACCATTACCTCTGGTGCTGGAGCCGACTCGATTACCGCAGGAGCTGGTAACGATTCGATTATTGCCGGCGATGGTGCTGATGAAATTATTGCTGGTGCCGGCAACAATATTGTTGTTGGTGGCGCTGGAAATGACACAATTTCTGCTACGACCGGAGAGGATTCCCTCGATGGTGGAGATGGTGATAACACCTTCTCTCTTGCGGCTGACAACGTAACTACAGCTGACACCATTAAAGGTGGTGCAGATACCGACACCATTTCTTACTCCGCTGCTGGTGCAGTTGCTGACGATGATTTCACTAACGTCACTAGCGTTGAACAACTGACTGGTGCTTTTGATATTGACTACACTCTCAGCACCAAGGCTGCTGCTGCTGGAGTCTCAAAAATCACCTTTGCAGGCGATGCTGCAGCTGTTCTTAATGATGCTGGTGAGACTGTGACTGCGGCAGAGACTGACTCTCTTGCACTTGATGAGAACTTTACGAATGATTTGACTGTTGTTCTTGACGACGACTCAAACACTGCTGCTGGCAGCATTGTCGCCACTAACTACACGAAATCACTTACTGTTCAAGCCACTGACATCCAGCTTGATACCAATGTCTCCACCCTGACTGGTGGTACAGGTGCTGACACCCTTGAAATTACCAGTACCACTAATAATTCAGCAGGCGATGCTGCCACAACTACCGTTGACGCCACGGATCTTGGCCAGCTGACCAATTTTGAGACCATTAAGCTCCTTGGTTCTGATGATGTTGGCTTGACCCTTGCCACTGGCAATGCTGCTGATGGAATCACGCTTACCGTTGATGCCACAGCCTTTACTGGTGATGCGACTATCAATGCCAACAACGACACGGATGGCAAGATTGTCATTAAGGGTGGTACCGGCGATGACGTTATTAAGGGCTCTTCCTCAGACCTTGGTGATTCGATTACCGGTGGTCTTGGTGATAACGACATCTCGTTTGGAGCTGGTGATCTGACCCTTCTTGACACTGTTGATGGCGGAGGTGGTTCTAATAATGATTTGATCATTTATGAGGCTCTGAACAGCACTACAGCACTCGAGGATGAGGATTTTACTAATCTCAGTAATATCCATCATCTCAAGGGCACTGCTACTTATGATCTCAAGGCCACTATTGGTTCTGAGGCTCAGGCGGCAGGTATCACAGCAGTAACTTTTGCTGATGTAACTGCTAACGAGGATCTACTTACTGTTTCATCTACCTTCACGGCCGATCTGACCGTCAACATCGATGATGATGCTGGCGGTAACAAAATTCTTGCTAGCGATTACACCGGCAATTTGACTGTTGCAGGTACCGAAACTAGCTTCGAGGGTCACGAAGATCTAACCATTACAGGTGGTTCTGGAACAGATACTCTCCTGATCACTGCTATTGCTGGTACCGATGCTATTGAAGATGAAGATCTCATCACCGTTACCAATGTTGAAAAAATCACCTTTGTTGAAGACACTGGTGTAACGGGTACCGCTTCGATCGAGCTGCATAACAACAATGCAACTTATACCAGTGCAACTTCCTATCAGACGATTACTGTTGACACTACTGCCATCACTGGTGCGGCTGTTGTTAGTGCAGTTCAAGAAACGGATGCCAAGGTTGTAATTAACACAGGTGCAGCAGCAGATACTATTATCGCTTCAAAATCTGATAATTTAGGTGACTCTCTTACTGCCGGTAACGGCGATGATACTTTTAAATTCGACTATGATCAGTTGAAAGCCGACGACACTGTGAGTGGTGGCGAAGGTGATGATACGATTATGTTGATGACTGCGGGCTCAGTTGCTGATACTGCTTTCACAAACGTTACTAGCGTTAAAACTCTTACTACTGATACCAGTGTTGCGATGAATGCTTCCCTTGGAAGTAACGCGTTCGCTGCAAATATTACTACTGTCGATTTTGTAGATGATGACGCTGATGACATTCTTGAGGTTGAGGCTGGATACACTGGACCTCTTACAGTCAACTTTGAATCTGATGATCACGGAAACAAAGTTGATGCAACTAACTACACAGGCGCCCTGACTATTACCGCGGATGACACGATGCTCGATGAGGGAAGTACCACTCCTGCAAAGCTTTCTACCATTACCGGTGGTTCTGGTTCAGATACCCTTCAAATTGGTGCTAGTGCTGCAGCCGATTCAATTGCCATCGTTGCAGGTGATCTTGCCCAAGTCACTTTTGTTGACA
>Ga0163109_10003885_pt1 | contig 11373 bp, 4 predicted proteins | sample CRUFie1St13metaG_FD_108704 | JGI IMG/M metagenome (GOLD analysis project Ga0163109, IMG submission 108704) | Marine microbial communities from the Costa Rica Dome - CRUD Field 142mm St13 metaG | ecosystem: Environmental > Aquatic > Marine > Oceanic > Photic zone | place: Costa Rica: the Eastern... | reverse complement strand
ATTTCCTTAAAAAGGATGGAAGCAGGATTAACTACACAAAGGGAAATTGTAAATATTCAAGGAGATGTATCAGAAGCTGAAAAGAATTTTATTAATTCAATTACCGAATATAATATTAGTATTGCAGAATTAGAAAGAATAACATTTCTTGAAAAAACAAATATTTGCGAGACAAATAGCGAGTTAGTAAAAACGCAAAATCAGGATTTTTACAAATATATAAAGAAAAAAGGTTTACATAAAAAATGTCTCCAATCAAGTTAAAAAACCTTTTATTTTTCAAATATTTTTGTAATTAGATAATGGTAATTTTTTTTATTATCAATATTTTTATAACTGAATTTATCTAAAATTATTCTTGAACTTGATTTGTAATTATCTATATTTTCTCCATGTAACTTAATAATTTTATCTATTAGATCTCTAGCAACTTCCGTATCATTATCTGGATAAAAATAACCAGCTTCTGATATAAATTCTGAATTATGGAGAAGAGGTAAATTTAAGTATAAAGCTTCCAAATATAAATAATTCAGAGCATTATCTTGTTGATGAGATAAAATTATAGAACCGTACTTTAAAATTGCCAGAAGAAAAGAAGTTCTATTATGTAATTTTAGGAAATTCTTTCTTAGATTATAGATATCCATTTGCAAAATCAATTTTATAAAGTATTCATTTTTAATAAGTCTTCTTCCACAAAAAACATGACAAGAATCAAGTAGGTTTGGAAACTTTTGTTCAAATGCTTCCACTATAAATAAAGGTAAAATACAATTCTTAGATGAATTATGATTTGGTTCCATAACTAAAATACTTTTTTTATTTAATTCATAAAAATTAATTTCTTTATCTTTAAAAATTGTTTTATTTATCTGGTAATCAAGAAAATAGCTATCCCATATATAAGGTACTGAAATGACATTATCTTTTTTATAAAAAGCCTTCATGTAAGGAATATTTTTCTTGTAATGAGGTATTACCCATATCTGATCAACCTCTTCTAATCTATTTACAGGGCGGTGATTCTTATCATTTTCTAATAAAGAAAGATACATATTTTCGACATATTGGTTACCGCACTGCATCAACACAAATTTTGATTTTTTATACTTATTTTTATAGGCATTTATATATTTATCCTTTATAGAAAATCCCATCATAATTATTAAATCTAAATTCGAGGAATCATCCTTTAGTAAATCTGAGTAAGCGATACAATCATCTTTATGAACAAACTTTTCATTAATTGAATTTCCCTGCCAGATATAAAAAGGTCTAATATTATCTAATTCATCTAATAGTTTTTTTAGAATAACAATATTTTGTTGAAGTCCATTTGCAAAAAAATTAATATCGAAATTTATAGTAATACCAACTCTTAAGATTGAACCCATAATTTACAATTGTTCTAATCCTGACCAAAAAGGTAGTATTCGCTCTGTAAATAGTGAGATCACAGGCCTCTGACGCAAAACGATATTTGCTGATAAGGACATCCCTGTTATTAAAGGTAATTTTTTGTTTTTATGAAGAATATAAGGTTCTTCCATTTTTACAGTTACTGGAAATCTATAAAAGTTAAATTTCTCATCTGGCTCGAGAACATCTGAACCTATTGAATAAATTTTCCCTTCTATTTCTCCAAATTCGTTATAGGGATAAGCATCAACTCTAATCTTAACTTTTTGTCCTTTTTTTAAGAATCCGATATCTCTGTTAGAAATAAAAATCCTAGCGACCAAATCGTCAATTGGTACGATTTTCAAAATTGGTTTATCACTACTTCCTACTACATAGCCTGGGGCAGCAGGTTGTAAATCAAAAACTATTCCATCTAAAGGGGATACAATCTCTTGATATTTCAAAGTCAATTTTGTATCACTAATTTGATTCTCAAGTTGAGCAACCTGTTTTACATTTTCTTCAATTTTTGTTGAAAAATCTATTTTACTAGCTGCGATTGTATTAGTTAATTTGTTTCTTGCTTCTTCAAGAGTTTCAGAAATCTTTTCTAATTCTGATTTTGTACTTTCAACTCTACCTCTAAGTTGAATTACCTCTTGTTGTTCTTTTAAATATTTAATTTTACTTAGTCCCCCAATATCAGTTACATCTTTTAGGTTTTTTAAAATTTCTTCTCTGATCTCCAAAACCTCTTGCTGAGATTTTAAATTCTCTAAAGTCGATTCTTTTTGGAATTCAATTTGTTTAACACTACTAGCAGCGGCATTAATCCTAGATACATATTCTTTATTTAAAGAAGTTAATTTCAATTTTTGGTTAGGGGTTAAATTATCTATATTTTCTTTCTCGCCCAATTGGATTTTACTTAAAACAATATCAGCATTTATTTGTGATTTAACTCTCTGCAATGCTTCTAATTTAGCACTCGCAGCTGTGGTATCTAATTTAAGTAATATCTGATCTTTTTCAACTAATTCTCCTTCTTTTACTAGGATATTTTCAATTACTCCACCAATGGGAACCTTTACATCTATAGTAGTGCCCTTAGGCTCTAACTTTCCAGTACTTTGGACAGTCTCATCAACACGAGCGATAACTGACCAAAAGAATCCAAAGCTAGCAAATGAAACAAATGTCCAGATAATTACTTTGTTCCATTTTCTGGAAGACTCAAGATTGCTCCATGTTTCTTCACCTTGTTCAATAGTTAAGAAATTAACTGCTCCCTCAACCTTTTTATTTAATTTAGGCAATAGTTCATGATTGATATAAAAATAAATTCTTTTAAATTCCTTTTTTCTATATTGATCAAAAATTAATTTTTTTTGAGATAAATAAGGATAAATTTTCCTTTTATTTAAAACATATAATTTACGGTTTAATATATCTAATTCAATTTTTAAAAAAGCTAGTTTCTTCTTTGCAGAATTATATAAAATTGATTTTTTTATATTTTTAATGACCCCTTTTTTAAAAGAATTAGCATTTTCATTTAAGGATTTATAATTTTCTTTATTAAATTTTTTTAATAATATTTTTAAATTTTTTTTCATAATTATTTATTTTGCATCTGCAGTTAATTTTTGCTGATTGAATAAGGCAAAATATCTACCTTTTACAGCTAATAATTCTTCATGAGTCCCTTGCTCTTCTATTTTACCGTTATGCATCATTATAATACGGTCCGCATGAGTTATTGAAGTTAATCTATGGGTAATAAAGAAAACTGTTGTCCCTCTAAAAAACTCCATAAGGTTAAGACTCACTTTTCTTTCAGTTTCATAATCTAAAGCTGATGTAGCCTCATCCATAATTAATAATTTTGGATTTTGCAAAACAGTTCTTGCTATAGCTATTCTCTGTCTTTGTCCTCCACTAAGATTTGTCCCTCTCTCTCCAACTTTTGATGCATAGCCAACAGGCAAAGTCATAATAAAATCATGTGCGCATGCAACTTTAGCTGCCTGCACTATTTCCTCACTAGAGGCATCTTTTAATGAGAGAGAAATATTATCTTCAACACTACCTTCAAATAGTAGAGATTCTTGAGGAACAATACCGATTTGTCTCCTCAAAGAGTAAAGTTCAACTTTGGAAATATCATATCCATCAATAGATATTTTTCCTGCATCAGGATCATATAAACGTGACAAAAGTTTCATAAGAGTTGATTTACCTGAACCCGACTGTCCAACAATTGCTACAAATTCTCCTTGATTAATATCAAGCGAAACCTGACTCAATTGAAGTGGTCCTTTTTTATTAAACCTAAAAGATAAGTCTTGATAAGAAACTGAACCTTTTATAGGCGGTAATGGAATATTTAATTTATCTTCTTTAGTTGACTCTTGAACATTATTTAAAATATCCCCAATTCTCTCAATTGAGATCGCTGTTTGTTGAAAACCTTGATATAAATTTGCGAGCCTCAAAAGTGGAGTAGTTACATATCCAGAGATTATTCTAAAAGCTATTAATTCTCCTAAAGTTAATTGTCCTTGCAAGACTAAATAAGTACCAACACATAATACTGAAAGAGAAGAAACTTGGTTTAGAAATTGAGATAAACTATTAGAAGTGGTAGAAGTAATTGCATTTTTATATCCCTCAGAAATATATTTTGTATATCTATTTCTCCAACGCCATCTGGAATTTAATTCAATATTTTGAGCTTTAACAGTTTGGATTCCAGTTAAAATCTCAACCAAATGATTTTGCGTGTTTGCGTTTAATTCTGCTTTTCGTCTTAGCTGTCTTCTTATTACAGGCGAAACCAAAAAAGTAATAGATGCCAAAATGGGGGCTACCAATAAGGCAACAATTGTTAAAATCCAACTATAAATTAACATTATTCCAATATATAGGAATGAAAAAATTGCATCTAATAAAACAGTTAGTGCTGTACCAGTTAAGAAAGAGCGAATTTGCTCCATTTCTGCAAGTCTCGAAGATAATTCCCCAACGGGTCTTTTATCGAAATAAGTGAGAGGGAGTCTTAATAAGTGATCAATTATTTCCTCGCCTAAAGAAAGATCTATTCTGTTTGTAGTATCAATAAAAAGATTTGTTCTTACCGCAGTTAAGACATTTTCAAAAATAGAAAAAGAGAAAAGAAGAACGGCTAAAACTGGAAGAGTATTTATTCCATTTTGTCCAATAACTTTATCAATTATCTGCTGTATGATCAATGGATTCATTAACTGAAAGACCTGAACAAAAATTGATGCAATTAGAACCTCGGTTAATGCTTTTCTATGTTTTTTGATCGCTGGTTTAAACCAACTCAATCCAAATTTCTTAGATGGAGTTCTAGGTGTTTTAGTAAATATAAGTACTTCTAAAAGTCCCTTATTTGCAAAAAGTTCTTGAAATCTATCAATTTCTATTTCTTTAATTTCATCATTTGGATCACCTATAATTGCAGAATTTTCAGAAATATCAAAGCATAAGACAATTTTCTTTGTTTTACTCTTTATAAAAAGAGGGGTAAGAGATCTTTGAAAAAGGTTTATCGGAATATTTGCTAGTTGAGTTTTTAAACCTAAGCTCTCTGCTATAGCTGCACACAAATCTAATCCTATATCACCAGTCTTTTTATTAATATTTTCATCTAAGATTTTTTTGATACTATCTTTTCTAATGGGAACATCAAGAAAACTTGCAAGCATTTGAAAACAAGCAGTGGTTTCGTCGACTATTCCCTCTTTGGAGGAGAAGAATTTATATTCGTGTTTTCTACTTTTTTTAGTATCTTCAAATAAATCTTTTTCTTGATTTTTTAAATTTTCCTCATTTAAGTCTTTTTCTTGATTTTTTAAACTAATATTATTTTCTTTTATATTTATATCGATAAATTTATTTGGAACAGCTATGAACCTCTTAAAAATATTAAGTTTATCCTCCTCAATTTTTGGATTAGGAAGTAATTCATACTTATAAGTTTTATGATCATCACTAATTAAAGATATCCATTGAAAATCAGAAGAGTTAAATTCTGGAGAATCTTGAAATTTTACATAGGAAGAATATACCTTAATACCTTGCTGATAATTTTTGAGAAATCTTTTTAATTCTCTTGGATCTTCAGGATAATCGACACTTTTAAGTAAATTATTAAATAGATACCATAATTCTGATAAATCTATTTTGTTTTTGTTAAATTTTGAGCCATCTTTATCTATATCTTTTTTAAAAGAGGACCACTCTTCAAATGCAACAGAAAGAAAAATACAATCTGAACCAGCGGAAACAATTTCAATGGGTTGTTTGAGAAGATTAGAAGCAAAACCAATAATTTCAAAAGGTTCAACTACTCCAAGAGAAAAAATCTTTTTTTTATTCTCTGAAAAACCTCTTATTCGAATTTTACCTTCAAGTAAAATTAAAATTGATTTTGATAGTTTATTATTATTTAGAATTAATTCTCCAATTTTAAATTTTTTTAAACTAATTTTCTCTTTCCATGGATCTAATATTTCACTCGTCAACCCAAGAGTTTCTTCAACAAACTTAAGGTTTTTTTTATCCATGATTTATTTATTAGTAGTTTTTATTCTGAAACGTTATCAATATCTGGGTTGTCATTTTTATCCTTGATCAAAGTTCTTTCTCGATTTTTTGGGTAGCGTAATTGATCAATTATTTCTAAAACTTGCTTATTAATCCAATCTTCATACATAGTGTTTATAATCCTAGCTGTCATTTCATTATCAAGCTTACTTGGTAGATGTTTTTCTAGTCTCAATATAACCCAGTTATTTCTAAATTCAAACGGAGGCCATAGTTGTCCATTTTTAGAAATCTTTAATCTTTCTGCTAATGCAGGATCTAATCTACCTAATTCAACTGGTCCTATTATGCCATTGAATTTTTTTTCAGTTCCAATTGAATATTCAGAAACTAAATCTGAAAAACTGGATTCCATTTCTTCTATCTGAGTATGAAGCTCATAGGCTTGTTCAGAAGTTTTAACTCTTAAAACTGAATACATTACTCTATCTAACGATTCTTTTTGTTTAAAAAAAACAGAATTTACTTTATCCCCAAACTTCTGCTTTTTAAACAGCTCAACTTGAAGCATCTCAAATAACATCGTATCAAGCCTTTTATCATCTAAACAATTATCCAAAAGCCATTGATTCAATGACTCTTTATCCTCTATTTTTTTTTCTTTTAAAAACCTCTGAAAAAATTCTATTTGTTCTTCTTTTTTAGGTTTTAATTTACTGGTAAATTTTGTTTCTAACAATCTTCTTAAAAACCCAGGTAAAAGATTATATCTATCTAGTAGAGATGGAATTTTTTCAAAATCAACCTTTAACTCATCTAACTCTATCCAAGTTTTTTTCATTAGAAGTATTGAAGACGAAGTAGGTTTAACCCATTTCGTCAGGTTTACTACTTGATAGATTATATCCAGTCAATCCACCACCTTCGGTTCCTAAGCCTCCCTCTGATACTCCGACTAATGCTGCAATACCAACAACGGTAAAGTCTGAATTAGCTGAAGTTACATCATCAACATTATCAAGACCAGTGAAATCAGCTGCGTTTATGACAGCGTAATTTGTTTCTAGATCAGAATCAAATGTGTAATGCGCATACATTAATCTATTTACTGGTGAATCTTCATCTTCACTATAAGCAGCTACTCCTGCCGCAATTTGAGTTTTAACGCCTGCAACATTATCGAATTGGGATAATGCATTAAAACTAGTATTATGATCATCTTCAATAAACGTTCTATCTTTATTAAATGATGTATCACCAGAATTAATACCAAACGTTCTTTTCGTACCCCCTCCCATCGCTGCTATTCCATTACTACCACTATCGTCATAACCGTAGTAGTAGAGACCGATACGATCGTAACCAGTTTCAAAGTTATTAACAGTAGTATATTTAATGATTTCATCAGTACTAGATTTAGTAAAGTCTGAAGCGTCTGCAGCGAAGAATATTTTATCACCTAATTCTTCAGCATTACCATCGTCAGTATCTTCAGTACCATGTAAATTTATAGTGACGATACCAGAAGTTGTTAGAGCAGAAGATAAATTAATAGTATCTTCCCCATCAGTATCAGAAATTGTTACCGCATCAATATCCGTTAATGTACTAATGTTAGAAAGATCAAGATCAATATCTTGTGCTCCATTTGCAGGGGTGATAGCAACTGTTTCTGTATCAGCTCCAGAGGCGCCGGTAATAGTTGTCAGCGTTGTCCAAGCATCATTAGACAAATCAAAGACATCATTTTCGATTGTTAGAGTTACTCCAGAAGCTAGTGAAACTTGAGTCACATTTTTAACTAGAGCACCAGCAGTATCATCAATAGTAGTATCTGCATCAATTGTTATTTTTACATCAGCAAGAGTTGGAGTACCATCTCCTCCAGCGGCTTGATATGCATCTATCACTTCACTATCTGAAGGATCTAATGTTGCCATATCATCATCAGTACCATAATCAGTAATTCTAATTTCAGTAGCATCGAAGATAGCTAAAAAGTCAGCATCATCATCAGCTACTCCAGCTGTTTGAGCAGCTCCAGTAGTAATTGTTGCGTGTGTATCGCTTATTATGTATGTCCCTGAATTATCATCAGATGAATCTGATACTGTTCTTCCAGAAACATCGTTTAGGTTAAATAGAATTTCAGTTACACCATTTAAATCGATTGCAGTAACATCATCCATAAGTGCAAAGTCAGTAAAATCACTCGTATCATTACCGTCAGCATCAGTACTTTGAACTACTAATTGAACGCTTGTTGCATCTGTTAGAGGATCCAAATTAGCATCGTCGTCTAATTGATCCCTATCGGTTTCAACAACATCACCCGTTACAGTACCGTTATTAGCGGGATCAAGGGGATCTGCTACGTTATCTAAAGCTGCTCTATATTCAGATGCACTGGCATTATCACTAATTTCGACATCAATTCCAGCCATTAATGTTGCATTATCACCATTAGAAAGAACTTCTGCCGTATCTCTAATAGTTGTATAAGAAGGAGTGGTATCGCCACTTAAAGTTTTTACAGTATTGATTGTGTCAATGTCAGGTTTACCACTGATAGATACAGAACCACCAGATGCAACTGCTCTTGCTAAATAGGTATTAGAAACTCCATCATCAGCATTAGCAGCCAAAGCTGCAAGTGTTCCTCCAGTATCAGAGATACTGAAACTTATATCATTCACGTCACCAACAAGGGCAATTATGTCTTCTAATTCATCGATACTAACTTCATCATCTATCGTTACAGTTTTACCATCTAATGAAACAGAAGCACCAAAATCAATCAAGTTATCATAACTATCTCCAAAATCGGTAAATGTAATTGTTCCATCAGTGAGAAGATCTAATGCTTGATATTCTGACTGGTCTATTTCGGAGGTTACAGTGAAGTTAGCATCGTCATGATCAAAAGCATCAGCTCCAGTCATTAACAGTATGTTGTCATTACTATCTTCAATTTCTTCAACATCTATAGTATTTAGTACCGTCATATCATCAATACTTTGTAAACCGGCTAAATCAGATGTCCCTGTTACGGTAAATGTAATTTGATCGATTTCTGTTAAATTACCTAGATCTCCTCCTGTTATATCGGCGGCGGATCCAGAAACAGTTGCTTCAATATAACCACCATTTCCAGCATCATTAGCGGCATGGTCACCGTGACCAGCTATAGCATTAAGTTTGGCAAAATCAGCAGAAGTAATAGAGTTGTCTTCGACAATCACTATTACATCGTTATCACCTGCAATTGCATCATTTAGTGCAGAAGCTCTACTTCCCTGACTGTCTAATTCTCCACCATTACTAGCATCATAAAGGGAGGATAAGCTGTCAGATATTGATCCTGAAATTTCTAAAGCATTTGATGAAGTACCCTGGAGTGTACCAAGAGCAGTTATACCTATCTCGTTCGTAACCGTAATTGTTAAGTTATTATCTGTAAAACCAGTTAAATCATCAAGATCACCTGACTCTGCAGATATAGTAGCCTGTACATCTCCCCCCCCACTCATAGCTGCCACTATACGATTTAGTGCGGCAACATCACTTCCAGCAAGTGGATCATCAGTAATAACAATATCTAAAGCATCATGTTCAGTTACTGCAGCATCAAATTCTTGTGTAAGAGCGGAACCATCATCATAATCAGATAGTTCACCAGTTAAACCAGCACTGAATGTAGCATCACCTTTATCTGCTAAATTAGACGCGACTGTGGGAGATATTGCCACATCAACGGTTAATGTCATTGTAGATATATTGTTAGATCCTGCTCCATCAACATTAGAATCATTAATATGATCACTATTTCCTATATCTGTCGCTTGTTGTGAATTTATACCAGTTAAATCACCGGTGAATCTAGTTGTGCCATCAAGTTGAGCATTTGCTATTAATTTAGTAACTACATCATCATCAACATCTACTGTTCCATAGGCAAGGGTAATATCATCATCATCAGAAGGATTAAGTGCTGTTACATCAGCACCAGTTTCTGCAAGTAAATATGTACCATTATCATCACTAATGGTTCCAGTAATTCCTCCAATAACATCACCTAAAGCAGCGAGTGCATTGAAGTCTTTAATACCATCATCACCAACACCAACATCACTAAGATCAGTAGTAGATAAAGTAATGGTAGGAACCTCAGCCAAACTGGCAAGAGCGGTTTCTAAATCAGCTGTTTCTAATTCATTTGCAATTAAATCAGATAAGTCATCAGAAATTCCATATCCATCTGCAAAGGCAATTGATTGATCTGTACCTCCCGCAAGAGTTGCTATTTGATCGACACCTGCATCGGTTTCTATTGTGAAAGAAATTGAATCGTCATCACCATCTAAGTCTGTAATGCCCTCTAAGTCTGTGGCAGATCCTGTAATTGAACCAGTGATAGAACCAGTAATATTTGCAGCTAAAATGCTAACTTTTGAATATCCACTAGTAGTTTCAGAGGTTATTTCAGTATCAATTTCTACATTTAAGGTATCGTTCTGAGCCAATGCATTCGTAACACCAGCAGTAATTGAATCATCATCTACCAAATTCCCAATATCATCTAATAAACCTCCATCTAAAGTTATATCTTCATCTGTCAAAAGATCTAAGGTATTAAATGCACCAACACTTATTCCATCACTTATAGAAATTGTAAGGGGCTGATCAACTACAGCATCCCCATTACTATCTGAACCAAAACTAAATTTAGAAGCTATTTCTGCACTAATAGAAAATGTAGCTGTAACAGAGTTGGTCAAGGTATCTATAGCTTTAACAATTTCATTAACAGCTAAAACATTATTTTCGGTTTCAAGAGCAGGAGTATTTCCATCAACCTCAGCTTCTTCAACAACTATATCTACAGTACTGTCAGCAGCTAGTGCATCAGTAAGATTTTGACTAATACCATTTTCATCTGCTAAGTTTGCAAGCTCATCTTGAATACTACTCCAGACAATAGTTCCGCTTGAAATTTCAGTGAGAGCAACAGCTTGAGCTGCTGTTACTTCAGTATCAAGAGTAAAGTTAATATAGTTATTTGAGGTAGTTAAGATATTTTCAAAATCAGTGCCAGTAATAGTATCTAAATCATCATTAGATATAGTCATTGATCCTTGAATTCTTGTTATACCAGCTTGACCTGCAAGCTCTAGGAGTTCGTCAAGATTAGTAGCTGATGGATTAACATTGGTGCCAATATCTACTGTTATTGAATCACTGTTGCCAACCGTAATCCTTTTTTCAACACCATCAAAAGTTCCAGTAAGTATGGAATTGTCTCCTGAATCAACAATAGTTGCGGTAACAGATCCTTCAGAAGAATTTATGAAAGCATTAAAGTCGTCAATCGAATCTCCACCAGTAATTGATACATCT
>Ga0163109_10003884_pt1 | contig 11373 bp, 22 predicted proteins | sample CRUFie1St13metaG_FD_108704 | JGI IMG/M metagenome (GOLD analysis project Ga0163109, IMG submission 108704) | Marine microbial communities from the Costa Rica Dome - CRUD Field 142mm St13 metaG | ecosystem: Environmental > Aquatic > Marine > Oceanic > Photic zone | place: Costa Rica: the Eastern... | reverse complement strand
TATCTTTATACCAGGCTTCAAATCTACCCTCTGCTTTCAGAAGAGATGAACACCCCTTGTTACCCCTAAGATAACCAGCATCGGGTCCATAATATCTGTTGAACTTTACAGTAGAATGATCCTCTGTACTTGCAGCGTATTGAAATGCATGAGATTCAATAGCAGATTCAGCATTAGTTAATGCAACACGCATCTCTTCAAATACATCAGGGTTCGCTTCAACCCAAATGACTTGTTTAGCACCAAGGTCTTCATATTCATTGACCTCTTCACCCCTGTGGGCACCGACGTGAATGACACCAGTGAGTGTGATGTCATTCTCCTCAAAGTAACTAAATCGACTACTCATTTCCAATAAGTTTCATATAGATAATCTTCTGCCACTGGCAGGTTATTGGCACGTTCAAAGTTATCTTTAACCGCATCCAATTTGGAATGATAAAGATCTTCAGTCAGTGTGGAAATGTCAAAGTCATCATCTAGGAATATAATTCCATCTTCGTTGAAATATTCTGTGACTCCTCTACAACCGTAGAAGACAGGAATCGTTCCTGTGGCGAAACAGTCTGTAAGTTTCTCCGTAAAGTATGTATCATAGACGGCGTTCTCTACTGCCACAGAGAACATATAATCTCGAATACCTTCTTCTTTACGGGGGAGATCATTGAATCCCCTGCCATAAAGATCAACTTGATCTCTAAATTTTTGGACGAATTCCAGTCTCTTGCGATGACCAGGAACCATTGATTTGTTTGAAGAAATCATGGAGACTAGTTTAGTCTTCTCATAGATCTGACGTTCTTCAATCCATGGTGCAGCGTTACTCAGTGCGTAAAGGAACTTCGGATATTTTTCACAGAGTTCTTTATCACAGCTAAAAATACCGTCCACTCTGGAAGCAACAAAGTCGTAGTTTGTAAGAATCCAATCATAGATCCCCTGGATAATTTGTTTTGACTCTAGTAGCCAAATATACTTAGGCGTACTAGAGACATCTTGCAATATATCTAAAGATTTCTGATTGACATACAAACTCACTGCACCCGATCCATCATAGACCCATTCAGTATTCTTAGCAGTGTTTTTGTCTGATGTAGAGGGCAACAATGAGTCGTTGCAAATCAAATTAATCTTCATTATTTTTTTCTGTTTTATTAAAACCGAACGGACCTTCCTTCTCTTCCATCTTAAACTTTAGTGCAACTGTACCAACAGCTTCCATGCATTTCAGAATGTCTTCCGACCTTGCACCTTCACCAAGTTCTTTGGCTACGTACCAATACTTTGGCCAGAATGTTTCTCCTGCCTTCTCGTAATCTTCAAGTGTAAGTAGTTTCATAGGAACTCTCCTTTCATGTCATTAAATACGTTACGAATACCATCTTGAATGGTGGTTTTAGGATTCCAATACTGAGTAATGAACCTATCTGCCTCGTTCCTCTTATCTTTCTGAACCTCGTCTTTGGATTCTGCAGGCGTAACAGTCACACTGCGACCAACCTCTGCAAACAATCCTTGAATGATATGTCCAATGCGAAGAATACTGGTTGCTTCAAAAGAAGTAATGTGTAAATTATCTTCTGAATCGAGTTTGTCATAGTTTTCCATGACAGACTCTAGAGCTTCACAACAATCTTCTGCATAGAGGAACTCACGTTGTTCGGTTCCATCGGTCAACATAGAGATGTCACCCGTTTCAAATCCTTTCTTAATGAAGTCAGTGATGACGTGTGCCTTGTCCATGTCTTTCTCAATACCATAGACATTCCAGAAGTGAACGATCTTACCGCCAAGGGCTTTGGTGTATAGTTCTCCCATTTTCTTAGCAACACCATAAGGTGAGTAAGACATATTACTCATCTGAGATGATGCAAATACAAATGGTTTCTTATGGGCTTCAAGTTGTTCAAAGACGTTTGCCATCATCTTTGTATTGTTGTGGAGGAATCGATAAGTATGTTGATACTTCTTCAGATACCTAGATCCACCAACGTCAAATGCAAGGAAGAACACAAAGTCCGCCTTGATCATGCACTCCATAAGATATGCATTGTTATTCATTGTGAGATCCTGCCAATGAGGATCTTTGTTTTTATCAAACTCAATTACTTCATGACCTTTCTCACGAAGATACTCAACCAGGTATGCGCCAACCTGACCACTAGAACCAAGAACAAGAATTTTCATCAGACAACAGCGACTTCGTGTGCTTCACCAAAATTGACAAGACCAGTACCACTCATATGAGCAATCTCGGTAACATCAATTTTAGGTTCGGGAATCTCATCCCACATGAGTTGGATATCAGGCCAACCAGGACCGATATCATCATGAAGCATGATACCCTTCCAACCCTTATCTCGCAACCAGTCCATCATGACTCGTTCCTGAGCACCATCGTGAGGATCAACATCGATCATGACAATAGAAACATTATCCCAGTCAATGTCTTCATCCTCCATGAAATTACCAATGAAGAATGAAAGATTATCTTTTTTGATAGTGCTTGCACCTTGTTCCACAAGATCATAACTGCGTACAGTATTCTGTGGATTATATGAAAGTGCAAGGGCAGAACCACCAGTTCTAGTACCAATGTCTAGAATGGTAGTCTTATTAAAGAAAGTAGACAGATATGCATAGAGTCGATACTCACTGACACCTGCTGCCTGCCAATCATTAGGATTGAGTGACAGAGCTTTGAGATGATCAATATCTAATGACTTTACTTCGTCACGAACGATGTCAATTTTCATTTTGTTTGTTAATAATTTGTTCAGAGATCCAGTTGTAGGTTTTACGAATACCTTCCTCAAGAGTTTGCGAATAGTCCCATCCAAGTTCTCTGCGGACAACATCGTTGTTAGAGTTGCGTCCACGAACACCCAGAGGAGCATCCAGTTTGTGAATCTTTCTTACTTCCTTTCCAGAGACTCTAGCGGCAGTTTCTACAAGTTCATTGATGGTTACCATCTCTTCAGAACCAATGTTTACAGGTCCAATGAAGTCGGAGTCCATCAACCGTCGAGACGCTTCAATGCATTCGTCAATGAACAGGAAGGAACGAGTCTGTAAGCCGTCTCCCCACACCTCGATTGCTCCACCTTCCTCAGGAAGATAGGCGACTTTACGGCAGATTGCAGCTGGAGCTTTCTCTCTTCCACCCTCCCAGGTCCCTTCGGGGCCAAAAATGTTGTGATAACGAGTAACCCTAACAGGGATACCATGGTTGCGATGATATGCGAAGTAGAGTCTCTCACTAAAGAGTTTCTCCCATCCATATTCCGAATCAGGGTTTGCTGGATATGCGGATTCTTCACGGCAATCAGGGTTATCGGGGTCAAGTTGGTTGTGTTCTGGATACATGCAAGCAGAACCAGAATAGAAGATCTTAGTAGGTTGATCTAGTGCAGGACGCACACACTCATGATTAGCAGGCTCTCCATCAAAAGTCTCATTGAGTTTACGAACTTCCTCAAGGACATTCAGGTTGATAGATACGGAGTTGTGCATGATATCTGCATCATTCTCTCCAGTGAAAACGAAACCTGCACCACCCATATCAGCAGCGAACTGATAGATCTCGTCGAAGGGACGGATGTAACGGTAAGGTACTGAATTATAGAAATTTCCTTGCTCACCCTTGAACTGAATGACCCGACGAACGAATTCTACATCACGCAGATCACCCTGAACAAATTCATCTGCAGCAGTTGCAGAAAATTCTGGGTACTTAAGATCTACACCACGGACCCAATATCCTTCGGACTTGAGTCTCTTCACCATGTGACTTCCAATAAATCCACCTGCACCAAGAACCAGTGCAGTTTTTCTAGTTTCAGACATGACTTGTGTTTAGACTATACTTATATATGATACAAAAAAAGACCCTTGATGTCAAGGGCCTCAGAAGGTCTTTTCATGCACGCCACTTGTTTTTTTACCTGAAACAAGAAACAGAGCGGGAGATAATCCCATCCGCACCAGGGTTGTTATCGTGTCTCCATCACGGGCATCAAGGGGATTGACTCCACCACCTAGTTTTAAGAACTAGGAAACTTCGGGATTGAAGGGGAACCTTCACCGACCAGGGCTAGATTAACGACTTACCGAGTCTATTAATTTCTCTTGTTCTTCAAGAGAAAGTGATGTGAAAAGTTTCCAAGCAGCCTTCTTTTGAAGAGTGCTTTTGGTTTTATGACAAGACCGACAGAGAACTTGAATGTTATCTATCTGACTTAGCAATTCACCTTTACCAACAGAAAGAAAAGATTGTTTGGTTTTTTTCAGAGATGGATTGATATGATCATATTCCAAGTTCTCTGTTGAACCACACTTGCAACAGGAGCAACCACAATGTTCTGCAATTATATCCCTGTTACGTTGTCTTTTCTTCTCTTGATTGTTTTTTGCATAGTGAGGATTTTTTGCGTAGTAATCTCTATGAAATTGTCTACGTTTTTCATCATCAGTATATGCCATAGGTTTTGAATATCTCTAAAAGATATTTATAACCTATGATCTTTTCACACTATCTTTTTGATAACAGGGTACACCTTCTGGATCGAGCCAGAGAGTATAATCAAAGTCTTCCATCGCAGTCAGAAGTTGCATCTGATTGTCAAGAAGATACATGTCACTATAACGTTTGGTCCAACTATCCGCTTTTTGAATACGGTAGTCGGGGAACCCGTTATCTAAGGTTCCACATTCAACATAACGATAGGGAAAACGCTCAAGGATGATCTTCACGCGAGTACTCCTTCAGAAGACAGATCTGCATACAGGTTCTCCATAAGCATTTCGTAATCGTCAAGAGCATCACCCGAGAAGACTACTCCGTTCTGTTCATAGAAGCGACGAACTTTCTTGTAAAGTTTCGGATTCTTTACATCGAGATAACAATCTCCGTTCGCAGCAGACTTCAACATTTGAATGTCTTTCTTGAACTTAGTAGTGAGTGCCATTGGTCTTGTGTGTTTACCTCAGTATTGTAAGGGATTGACAGGGATCTGTCAATGGGGGATGAGGGGATCGAACCCACCTTAGCCGAATTATGAGTTCGGTGCATTCACCAGATTGCTAATCCCCCAGAAGTCAGGATGCTTCGTTATGTTCAGTGTATATTTTAATCAGTTCATCGTCTGCAGGCACCATTACAGCCCGTTCCCCTTCCTCATTTTCAACTCCAATGGTTTCTCCGTTCTCTACTCTTTCCATAAGTTCATCCCAGTTTTTTTGCCAGTATTCGACTGTGTAAAATTCGATGTCTTCGATTTTCTTCATATTTATTATACCTTATCCTTAAGGTGTTTGGGGACTTTTCTTACTTTTATAACATCCCAGATACGTTGAAATTCTGGAAAAGTTTTCATAGTAGATTCATTTCTAATTTTATCAAAGTGCCTCATGGTATCAAGAAAAGATGGAATAAGTTTTTGTTCTTGATACAAATCAATATATGTAATCAGACTCTCATAGAAATCTACTGATCGTTTTGATTTATTGGGTTTGAGGAAGTTATCAATATGATCTCGGATCTTAGCTTGAGCACGTTTCTTTGTTTGTCTATCTAGAACCCACACAGACATCTGTCTAGGACCCTGTAGGAAGTTCAAGAAGAAATAGTCAATATCTTTCATGAGTCCCCGATTGAACAGTTCTTGGTGCAGATCAACAACGTTAAAAACGTTCAAGGCTTGAACTGTGGTATCGAAATATAATCGATGATTTTTGTCTGGAAACTTATCAACAAATTCTTGTGCATTGGACAAGAACTTCTCCCAGTTGAATCCTTTACGAATCAATTCCCCTCTCTTTTCAGTTCCATCAATACTGATATGAATTTCTACATCCTTAAACTTTTCCCAATATTCAAAGATGTGTTTCTTCTTATAAACCAAAGTGCTGAAGTTACTATTGTAAGCAAGGGTCACTTCTTTCTCTCTACCAAGTCTAATGACTTCATCTAGAATCTTATAATGAGCGTCAATAATAAGTGGTTCTCCCCCAGAGAAATAGAGGTGTTTAACCATTGGGATGTATTGTTGAACTTCTTCAAAAGTTTTTTCTTCTGCATCCCATCGACCAGAAATAAATCCGTTTTGTTCTAATTCAAATGTGGAAGATGATGTTTCGCTACACATCCTACATTTAAAATTACATTTACTAGTGAGTTTCACATCCCAGTGAATAAAACCTGGCTTTTTAACGGTGAAATCGTCATTTGTATCATTAATAATATGATCTTTATACTCAGGTTTACACCAGTCAGGATCTTTTGGATTCAAAAATCCATTGAGATCTTGTCGTAGAGAACTTTTATTGGATGCTTCATTGACCCAACATACTTCGCAGGACTTTGGTCTTGTTCCACTTAGAAAAGCTTCTCTTAATTTTTGTATTGGTTCATCATTCCATACATCGAAGAGAGATTTTTCCTTGATATCTCCCATAGTGTATTCAGAAACACAACAAGGTTTTACCTCACCATCCTGACGAATATCAAGATTCAACCAAGGAGCAACGCAGAATACATCATCATCAAATTTTACTCTACTTGTATCAATCATTTTTTAATATCCTTTAAAATAGGCACAAGTTCATGAAAATTTTTGATCAAACGATCTACTTGTTTTCTATCAGTTCCACAGGGAGCGTTTCTCAAACAAATTAGGATACATTCCTCGTCTGAAATAGGATCTTTTTGTGTCCAACCATGTTCGTCAATCATTGTAGAACTCTCTTTAATTCGGGGAATGTTTTTAAAGTGTCTTCACCACGCAAAGCATCCAAAGCATTCATATATGCTTTAAAGTTAGGAATAAGATCAGATCTTTTTTCACTAGCAAGAAGCTTTAATACACTTATATATCCGTTAATAGAATCCTTTGCATTGGCAGGAACAAGAGTTTCTTTAATATGTTCTTTAATTTTTTGTCCGAGTTCTTTTCTAGTTTTTGAATCTAAGATACAGACAGAAAGAAAGTCTGGGTTGTGCAATAGACAACAATAGAAATCATCCAATTCATTAATAATACCACGCAAGTAAAGTTCATTCTGTGCATCCATGGCATGAAATGCAGTCAATGCTTGAACGACGTAATTGATGGTAATTTTTTTATCTGGGAATCTCTCTCTAAATTTTTTACAATTATCCAAGAATCTTTGCCAACTAAATCCTTTACGGACAAGTTCACCTCTTTCACCAATACCATCAATACTGATCATAATTTGAACATCATCAAACTGTTCCCATAGATCAAGAACATTGATACCTTTATACGTGAGAGTACTGAAGTTTGTATTATATCTAATTCTTACATCAGTTCTACCTCTCTTAATTAATTCTTGTAGGATTTCATAGTGATGATCCATAATCATGGGTTCACCACCAGCAAAATAACATTCTTCTACAATGTCATACAAAGGTTCGATGTTATCTCGAACCATATCCATATCAATCTTAGGGAAAGGGTCTTTAATATCAAACTCTTTCCGCATTTCTTGTTCCCATGCAGAACTACATCCAGGTCCACACATACGACACTTGAAATTACAAACGTTACTGAGTCTAAAATCCCAATAAACTAGATTAAATCGATCAAACGTACCATCTTCTTTAGTTTCATCAACATACTTATAGTGATGACCATAACTATTATTCATCGCTTGACGATGAGAGAAGGCTCCAACAGATTCTTCCTTGTAACAAGTGGTGCAGAAACTAGATCTCTTCCCTGCAATCATATTTCTACGCAGTTCTTTCATCTCTTCACTGTTCCATGCTTCCTTCATGGACTGATTGATTAGAGATCCTGTTTTGAACTCTCTGGGAGCTCCGTCACATTCTCCAGCAACATACTCCAACGGATTATCTTTATCAAATCCATCATAGTCAAGCATCTTATCAGTATCTTCATTCTCTTCTGTTTCAAGAATAGGCAACATGCAACATGGATATACATCACCATTACAGTTCACGTTCATGTGAACCCAAGGAGCCATACAAAATACTTTATTAAATTCTGTCATCGGAAAAGATTACCAATAGTCTGTCTAAATTTTACGTAAGGGCACTTAGATGCCAACTTGTCGTCTAACATAGTTAGTTCCACACCATTCAGTCTAGTCCATTCTTCTTCACTAACGTAATTACATTCTACCTCAAACGATTGTCTTTTGAAGGGAACAACCAAAAATAGGGGGTCACCATATTTAACAAGTTGGTTATCCACATCAATATCAGTAGACATTCCAGTCTCGATCTTATAATTCCACTCAAACATCCAATGCAATTGCAAAGGAGATACATCCGTATGAACTATACCCTGTACGGATGTAAAATTAGATTTGTTTTGCCAAAAAGCATCCATTATCATTATGGAAACTCCTGGTTCTGTTTTTATAGTCCAAGGAGAAATAATTTTATGAAACCCTCCATAAAGAGGAGCATTTGGAATGCCCTCTATTTGATTCATACCATGCAGGGAATATTCATTCTGATGATCACTATGATCATCAATCCAGTTTACATATAGAGAATCATCTTCTTCTCTAAAAACAAAATCTACCCAAGATCTTATAACATATCCAGTCTTTAATATCTCCTGAACACCAGGACATTTTTTTATAGTGACCTTACCTCTATTTCTTTCAAGATCTCTTATATTTTCTGGATTTGATATAATTGGTGATTTTATTTTTTCAAGTTGTATATCCGAAAACCACTTTGGAACTACTTTAGAAGCAGGTATGGGTTCTGGAATAATATCCTTATTACCATATTTGGTATAGAATTGAACTTTCATAAATCGGGATGATAGGATTTGAACCTACGGCCACTCGCTCCCAAAGCGAGTGCTCTACCAAACTGAGCTACATCCCGTAGTGACTTAAGTATACTACTTCTTGAACATTTTGTCAAATGGTTCCCAGTGTTCCCATCCGTACTTATGGATTGACCACATTCCTAAGATGGGAACAAACACTAGGCACCAAGATAAGATGCCTAGTGTCCAAGGATTATTCAGAGTCCACGCGGCGAATTGTCCGGCTTGATGCATCATCTTTTTCTTTGTGTCGTTTTAAATGTTTATCACTATCAAGTTGAGTTATAAGTGTCATACCAGACTTAATAAAGTCTTTGCTCTTGTCGGTGGGTGAGTTTGCCATCTGTTTGTCCGTTAGGGTAAACAGAACTTTTTACGGGGTTGCTATCCCGAGTCACCTCAACACCTTGTGAGCAGTTCCATCACCATCATACTGATCTGTATCATAGTACCCACCCTTGGTTCCAAAGAACAAAGTTACGATCACAAATGGGACGCAAGAAAAAAGTAAAAATTGTGCAAGTATCATGGATTTTCAGGGTCAATTCCTAGTCTAATTAAATATTCTCTCCACCATAATGGATCTTTTCTTTGTTTCCATTGTGGTACAGTCATTCCTTTCTCGGAGTAATACTCTTTTAGAGCATTATCGATAGTCTGTGCGATCTCCATACTCCTCTTCCTCTTCGTCAACGTCAGCATATGCGTTGTCCAAATAGGGTCCTCGTTTTCTGAAGGGTTCTTGGGCAACATACTTCTTCTCCTGGTTAACAGCGGACATCCAAACAGCTATCTTCATTACTATGTAGATGATTGCGAGAGGCGTGAAACACGCAATAAGAATGAGAGACTGTTTCATCTGTACGCACTGTGTAGTCCATAGACTACTAGAAGGGTTATTAGTGTATATACTACAAGAAAAACACTCATAGTGTGTTTCATTGCATACCTCCGTTTCTAAACTTATTCATGATCATCATAAGTCATGCGAGTATCGGAATCCCATTCGGGTTCGTATAGTGGGCATGGTTCTTCAAATAAATGACCCATCCTGAGTTGATGAATCCTCTCTCGCAGCTCTTTGTAGAATTCTCTTCTTTCGTCCTGATTCATTTGTCTCTTAAAAGGTCTTCGATCTGTTTACGTGCATCAGACATCTTTTCTTTTTCTCTTTCAGAATGTCTATATCCATGTTTCCCGTGGAAAATAAAATGACCTTGGATAAACATGGTTACAGCAAATAGTATCGCAGTAATAATTCCAATCCAATCTACAATTTGATTTGTAACCATGGTAGTAGTGGAGGAATGACGCCAATTAATCTCAATAAACCCTCACTAAAAAGTCCGAGAATAAAGAAACCCACAAACATACTGATAATTCCAGCATTTCGATTGTGTCTTCGGATAGCATCATCAATCATCCGTTGACACTCACCATGTGTAATTAAATGTTCAGGTTTCAGTTGTGTCATCCTGTGTTTCATTCTGTGTTGGTTTTCCCAGCATTTTATCTAGCGGGTCTGGAGAACCGCCTACAATTGCACAAGCTCTTTGATAAAACAAATTGTCTGTGTTACCAGATTCTTCAAATGTTGCTTTTACTCTCACCCAATTCTCGTAGGTGTATTTGTCCATTTGACAGGTATTTAATCGTACAAGCTATATTGTAATTAGCGTACTCAGACTGTCAACAAATGTGACCATTCCTTAACATACATTAAGAAAATATGAAACGGAGAGTGGGGGAATCGAACCCCCAAGGGCTTTAACACCTCGACGCTTTTCAAGAGCGGTTCCGTCACCTATCGGATTGACTCTCCAAATATTTTTTTTCATTCTGATAGATTTTTTCTTCCCCAGTCCATAGTTTATATCCCTGAACCAGATCAGGGATCAACCACTCATCAACTCGATAACAGTATTTCCAATTAGCGGGTTGAATACAGTTCATTACAACTACGTTCCAAAACGCCACTAGATGTATTAGTAGTGTTCGCATTCCAATGGCGGATTACTCCGCTGACAATAAAACAATTAGTAACCATATAAGAAATGAATATAACAGTACGTATGCCAGCCACGTAGTTATCATAGGGTTCTGTTTTTTCATCAGAGAAACTTCCTAGTGAATACTTCCATATCTTAAGGATTTTTCTCATCGAACTTCAAAATCTAACTTGCGAACCTTTCGTGAACGTCTTGCTTCTTGATATGCAAGATCACTTTGAGAAAGAACATTTTTACTTTGATCTTTCTTGTAGGAGTCTAACATCACTACTTGATCTAAGTCAACTGCACCAACCTTGTCATCCACAACTCTCATTTGATTAGGACATCCACAGAACTGAACTTTACTATTACCTGTCAATTCTGTATTGCATTCTTTGCATCTTACTCTTAACATTTTTTTGTACCTGTATGGGAGATACTGGGATCGAACCAGTGACAACCTCGGTGTAAACGAGACACTCTACCGCTGAGCTAATCTCCCTGGAGCGGAATAGGGGATTTGAACCCCTGACATTCAGCTTGGAAGGCTG
>Ga0163109_10003882_pt1 | contig 11374 bp, 12 predicted proteins | sample CRUFie1St13metaG_FD_108704 | JGI IMG/M metagenome (GOLD analysis project Ga0163109, IMG submission 108704) | Marine microbial communities from the Costa Rica Dome - CRUD Field 142mm St13 metaG | ecosystem: Environmental > Aquatic > Marine > Oceanic > Photic zone | place: Costa Rica: the Eastern... | reverse complement strand
CCAGATGGTTCTACTGAATTCTTCGTTGATGCTCAGACTGGTAACACTGTTATTGGTAGTTCTGGCAGTGGTTCTCTTACTGTCACAACTTCTGCATCAGTTGGAACTAACTTAACTGTTGGTGGAAATGCTACTATCACTGGTGATGTTGAAATCACAGGTGCGGATCTTACTTCTTCTGCACCAGTATTCAATGTCTTAAATGATCCTACAACTATTAATGCATTCACCAGTGCAACAATTTTAACAATTGGTTCTGCTGATGCTGGTGCTACCACAACAATTAGAACTGATTTGGATGTTAATGGTGAGTTAGAACTAGATGGTGGAATTAATGCTGGAGCAGCTTCTACCATCGATGGAAATCTAACTGTATATGGTAACTTCTTTATCGAAGATAACACTAGCACACCTAACTTAAGAACATTCTCTGTTGATCAAACCACTGGTAATACAACAGTTGGTAGAGTAAACAGTGGTGCTGGAAGATTGACCGTTGAGTCAAACTTAGAAGCAACAGCTCCAGGTAATGCTTCTTTTGTTGTTGTTGGTGGTGCTACAATTGCTAAGAAACTCTTACTAAATGGCGATCTTAGCATTAACAATGGTGAATTTGAAGTAGAAGCATCTACTGGTGATACTGTAACTGGAGCACTATCTGTTGGTGGTGACTTCGATATTAACACTAGTATTTTCACTATCAACGGAACAACTGGTAACCTAGCATCTCTTGGTAATATTAATATTAATAATGGTAAGTTTACTGTTGCTTCTGCAACTGGTAACACATTAGTTGGTGGTTCCCTAACTGTTACTGGTAGTGCAAATATTGGCGGTTCTACGGTCGTTGATGGAACATTAGCAGTTAATGGAAACGCTCTTACAACAGATGAATCGACTTTTGCTCTACTAAATGCAACTCCAGCAACAGTTAACTTTGCTGGTAATGCAAGTGCAATTAACATTGGTTCAAGTAACGGAACAACAACTGTTAACCACAACTTGGTAGTTTCTGCTGGTGTTGATATTGCTGGAGACACTGATATTGATGCTGAACTACTAGTTGGCGATGACTTTGCTATTGAAAATAGAACTGGTGCTCAAGCAGTAACAGTATTTGAAGTCAATTCACTCACAGGTAATACTACTATTGGTGATGGTAATAATGGAACTCTTAGAATTGAGTCTAATGCTAACTCTGCAAGTCTTGGAAGTGGAGCACTAGTTGTTGATGGTGGCGCATCAATTAACACGGATCTCCGTATTGGTGGTGATCTATTTGTTGGTGATGATGCTGATATCAGCGGTGATTTACAAGTAGATGGAAACACTCAGATCGATGGAGATCTTGCAGTCAATGGTGGCGACGTTACTACCACAACTACTGGAACGTTCGATCTATTCACTCAAAGTGCTGTAAGCACAGCAAATATCTTTACAGGCACAGAAACAGTTAACATTGGTAATACCTCTGGAACAACTACTATTAGAAATAACCTTGAGGTTGATGGAACTTCAAGATTTAATTCAAATCTAACTGTTAGAAACGGAACTTCTTCTGGTGCTACTACTGTATTCTCAGTTACTGCAACTAGTGGTGACACTACAATTGGTGGTGACACTACAATCAATGGATTCCTTGAAGTAAAAGACAATGGATCTTCTAGATTCAAAGTAAATACTGATGGTTCTATTGATGCTTTCCGTGATAACGGTGGTTCTGGTAACATCATTACTGGATACTTCACTGCATCTGGTGGTCGTAGATGGGATACAAGAGCAGGAACATTTACTGCTATTCCTAACGTTAATTACTTTATTACTGGTGCTGCTACTGTCACTCTACCATCTAGTGCTCAACCAGGAGATATGATTCGCTTTATAGATACTAGTGGTGGTTTGGATTATAACACTAAGTTGATTATCAGATCTAACGGTGCAATCCAAGGACAAACTGGAGGAACTGGTGGACATACTGGTGGTGAACTTCAAGTTACTACACCAAACGCAGCATTTGGACTAATTCTATCCAACAGTGGTTGGCATTTAATGGAGGTATAATTAAATGGGAGTCGTAGGTTATAGTAATGTAAGAGCGAATGAGGGATGTGCAATCGGGACTATCATGGCATTTGCTGGTAGTCCTGGTGATGTTCCTTATGGGTGGTTAATATGCGACGGTAGAACTTATAATGGAGGAGATACTGGTTATTTTGATCTCTATGCTGTCATAGGAACTGAATATGGTGGTGATCCATCTGGTCCAACATTCAAAGTGCCAAGACTTCGTGGGGCAGTTGCTGATATTCATACAAATTATGCTAATTTACAACCACACCCAAATATAAGTGGTGCTGGTGTTATGACATCTTCATATACACAATATATTGATAATGCTAATGGTGAGTCTAATGATACTTCTACTGTTAATCTAGAATCTAATATGGATTTGACAGTGAACATCGTTCCTGATAGAGTCAACACTAGATTGAATGCTATTGTCACTGAAATGACAATGAACCCACCATTTTATAGTGATACAATTGGATTTGTGAGCAGAATGTTGGGTGATCACCATTTTGCTGCTCATGGTCATGGTGGTCAAACTTCCACTATTGCTGGTGATTCTGACAGTTATGCTGTTAGAAACCTCTCTGGAACAGAACCTGAATATACTGATGTTGAAGTCAGTGGTTATCCTTGTGAGTCTAATGGAAACTCATCGATGGATAATGATAATGGAAATGTTTTTGCTAGAGTAGATGGAAATGTTCGTGGTAATACTGGAACTGGTGATTATTGGGGAATCAAACCAAAATTCCACAGTGGTGGATTTCCTAAAAATTATCATGCGACAGGACAATTACTTCCCAGAACTCGTGGACAATCTTGGGATGTAAATAATTATGGATATAATGCTACACAAGATAATTTTACATTCCAGGGGAAAACATTCATTGAAGATACTATCAATGATGCAAACGGTTGCATGGAAGCTGATAGATCTTTGAAAGGATATACTAAGGGATTCACTAATAATGGAAATAGCATTCCAGATAGTAATAGTGGAACTGCTGCTGGAAATATTTTCGGATATCCTGTAACTTTAAACAGAGACGGAACTACATTCGTTGGATCTGGTGTTTCTCATAAACACCAAGATATGATTTATGAAATTAGACAAGGATCGATGCGAGCACCAAATACTATTTTTATGAATAATGTTATGATTGGTGATGTTACACCAATTAATGATATTACCCAAGATGTTGCTACTGTTTTCTTCAATACGATGGAAGGACCATCTTGCAACATGATATATATTATCAGGGCATTTTAAGATATGGCACACGTATACTACGGGACAGAAAGATCTAAATATGGTGTTTTTGCTGGATGCGTTGTTCCATTTCCAAAGTATCTTCCTGGTTCTAATCCAGGATCTCTTGCTTTTAAAGAATCTGTTCCTGCAGGATTTTTAAAAGCAAATGGTGGTATCTATAGAGGGAGAGATTATCCAGTTCTAGCTGAAATGTTTGGTATGGGTGCCAACTCTACTTACAGAAAACCTCATGTTGAACTAGAAGAACCCAATGCAGATCTTACTTTAGGACAATTTCAAGTTCCTGATTTAGGATCAAAATATATTAATGCTGCTACTTTTTCTGGCGGACATAATAATTTGTATGTTGAATCTGCCAATGTTCCAACTGCAACTTCTGGAGCAGTTGTCGAGTTATCTCTAAATCAAGGAGAAAACGTTCAAATTTTTTATGAAGGTAATTTTCAAGTTGGTAATTATCCTGTTCCTATGCCTTCGTCTATGAATTTTGTTAGCACTTTATCAACAATTGTTCCTGAAGTCAGTGTTGATGGCACGGGTTTTCTACCACATGCTCACTTCAGTACTACGACAGTAATTATTGGTGGTAGAGCACCTCTTGGACCTGCTGTTACGTCAGCTGGTGGAACAACACCTGCACAGGGTGGTAATCCTACTCCAAGAGCAGTTGCAGTTGAACCGACAGGAACTGCGGAAGGAACAAACCATGTCCACAATTTAGATTCTGGTGCGTTGGATAGAGATACTGAGTTTTTCTTACCAGCGTTTGCATTAGATTCTGCGTTTTTGACTACTACTGTTAGCATGAGGGCAGATAATACAGTCAAGATGGATGACTTACAACACAAATACATTTTAGTAGAATATCTAATTAAGTTTTAACCATGGCAGCAGTAAAATATAGTGCAGTAAGAACTAAAACGGGTGGTGCATCTATTGGCACTGTCTGTGCAATTCCTAAATCAAAACATTATACAGGATCTGGAAATATTAATCAGGAATCTGCACGGTGGTTAAACAAGAATGGATCTACCACTTATAATGCTGGATCTCTTTCAAATCACTTTTATCCAGGGTGGTTACCATGTGATGGCAGAACTTTAAATGCTGCAGATTATCCAGAATTATGGAGAGTCATTGGAAATGAATATGGTGGAAATGGTTCAGAGTCAAGTAATGGAGTATTCAGTGGAACTTTTAAACTGCCAGATTATCGTGGAAAACGATTGATGGGAACTGGTAGATCTGATGGTAACTTAGGATCTAGTGGAATTGTAACACCATATCTTGAACCAGCTGGAAATGAAGGTGGAAGTCCTTTCCTTCCTGGTTCAGTTGGTGGTGACTATGAAGCAAAAGCATCTAGATTTTTGCCAGTTGGGTCTGAAGTATCTGAAGTAATTACTCCACCCAATCGTATTGGAACACCAACAGGTGAAAAGGTGTGGTATTATGTAACCGAATCCTTCTGCACAAGTAGAGATACTTTTGTCAATTGCTCATTAGGAAACTTTGGAACAGGAATTGGAGAATATGGATTTTTTGAAAAACCACTTTTTTCGGATATTGGAAGTGTTAATAAATATATAAGAATGCATTCTCTTAATACAACAAAATCTAGCAGCAGAACATATCGTTTAGAAAATGTTGATCTAAGAGATTACAATAAACTTTTTGTTACTGCTATTGCTGGTAATGATGCAAACGGTGGAGAAAGACCAAATGATGCTGGTGAGAGTCTTCGAGTAAGATTTCGAGATGGTAGCTCATATTCTTCATTTCAGATTATTATTCCTTCCAGAGGTGATAGTCCTTTAGATGGAACAGATTGGGATATAGCATATTCTGCTTGGCAAGATACTGTTGTTGATATCCCTGCAAACATGAGATCAAATAATATTGATATTGAATTTAATATGACTTCTAGTAGTCCTGATGAACTTAGAGCAGAGACGGTAGCGGTGGTTGGTTCCGCGAGCGATCTTTCTGATGCATATGGTATTGTTAGAGTTGGATTTTTGAATACTATTGATAGATCTGGAACAGAAAGTGATGGGTCTGGAAATACATTTGGTGGTGATGCAGATGATACATTTACTGTAGGGAGATTTTCTACCGAAGGGTGGGAAGAAATTGAAACATTTGTTGATCCTACTTTCCAAGGAACTATTGAATTTAATGTAGGACAAACGGGAAATGGAACAGGTGAAACAACACTATTTGGTGTTCCTAGTCACTTCCATTATATTTCTACTGCCGAAGTTGCTGGCGGACTTCCATTGTTTACTTCATTGCCTGGTGCTTTTTTGGATAATGAAGGTAGAAATGCTGTTCATGCTGAAAACTTCGGAAGTGCTCAACCATATAATAGAACTGGTAGATATTTAAGATCGCACTCTCACTCAATTTCCTTGGGAACTGTTCTTTCTACTGGTAGATATGGTAATGATAATTCTGAAGGAGTTACAGGATATGTGAACACGGTTGACGTTGCTGGTGGTGGACCACATTCACAATCTATCACAGTTGATTCTGCCAACGTTGGTAATAGGTTAACTAAGACTATTGATGTTTTAAATGATATGGGTGTTACTGCAAATGTTGCAAAAATTCAGATGTCAACAATTTCTAGAAGAAAATTTGATCAGGCGTTGAATGTATACTTAGAAGCAGCAGAAGGCGTAACATTTGCATCTACATATACTAGAGTCAAATATATGATCAAAGCATATAACGCTCAGCAAAATCTCTAAATATGATATAATATAATTATTCGGAGTGGTAATTAATGAATCAGCAAGATGATGTGGTTCCGATTAAACCATCGGAATTGATGAATGGAAAATTTGAAAACTTTATTGGTCATTGGGAAAACTTTGTTCCAAAAGTTGTATGTGATAAAGCAATTGAATATATTGATAGGGTTCTAGACGAAGATTCTTCTTATCATTGTCCTGAAGCAATTCATGCAGGACTTAATCAGTTTCCTGAAAAGGAACTGGGGAGAAAGGACGAATCTATATTTTTGAATTATCACAATCCAGAACTATCAAAGGTTTTTACACAATATCTTCAAGCGTGTTTTTTGGATTATATCAATAATCATGGATGTTTGAAACAATTTAGTTTAATCTCTACTGATAATAAATTACAAAGAACACCTATCGGTGGTGGTTATCATCAGTGGCATTGTGAAAATTCTACATATAGGGTTGGACAACGTGTCTTAGTCTGGTCAATGTATCTAAATGATATGCCTGTTGGTGAAGCAGAAACAGAGTTTCTGTATCAAAAAAGACGTGTTCAACCAAAACGAGGAGACGTTATTATCTGGCCAGCAACATTTACTCATGTCCATAGAGGCAATCCAGTCTATAGTCATAATAAATATATCTTGACAGGCTGGTATGTTAACATGCCAAATTTCTAAAATAACTAAAATGGCTTCATCAAAACAAGCAGTAATTCAATTTCTCTTACAGGATAGACAGATTTATTCTGGAAGTCATAAGCAACCAACTACATATGCAGTCCCAGAATCTTTGATTCAGCAAACCAAAGATGAGATTGATAATGAGTTATGGAATGATAATGATGAAATTACCAATTTCACCTATTATGATGACGGCACTCATCTATTGGAGAGGCGTAAGGTTCTATATGATTGGCAATTGAAAAGGACAATCAATAGATATTACAAGGTTGATGATTTAACAGATGATCAGGTTGCTTACTTGAAGCAAAAGTTCGCAACCGTGTATGAAATGCTTCATATTAAGTATCTTGAAGATACTAAAAAAGAGATCAGAAATCTTGTTATGAATGATCTTTCATTGTTTAAACAAGCAATTCTGAAGATTAGAAATAAAATTCTAATCAAAACAGATTGGATCATGATGCCAGATGTCACGGTTGATGAGAGTCTGAAGCAATTGTATATTACATATCGACAGTATCTTAGAGATCTTCCTCAGCAACCATCTTGGTTAGAAGAAAAGTATATCTTAACTACTTTTCCAATTTCTCCTGAAGAGTATCTTGAGAGGTATCCAGAGCAAGATGTTGAATATCTTTCAACCGATAATCAATTCAATCCAGAAGTTGCTGTTAGACTTAAGGCAAAACTTCTTAAGTTTGCATGGACTCTTGGATTGCATGGAACTAGTGTTGGAATTGATCCTGAAGAATTTGAGGCACTTGAAGCTTCGGCTGATAACTTGCAGGATCTTGAAACTAGAATTAATTGGATGTTGAGTAAAATCGATCCAACCCTTGAAATTAAAGTCGTTAGCGGTGAGTCTGAATAACAATGTTTTATACTCTTAAAATTCTTTCTGATGATCAATTGAATGCGATCAATAAACTGTGCAATTCTGGAAAATATAAAAGTGGTAAGTTCTCCCAATATGTAGATGATCCTAATCTGAAGAACAATTTACAATTAGATAAAGAGTCTCCAGAATATAAACAATGTGTGAAAATCATTGAAGAGGCAATTACCAATAGTTTTGAATTGAGGGAAGTTACTTCTCTTCGTAGAATTAATTCACCTTTATTTTCTGATTATACTGAGGGTATGTTCTATAGACATCATCTAGATGATATTTTCATGGATGGTAATATCAAGACTGATCTTAGTTGCACTTTGTTCTTGAGTGATCCATCAACATATGAAGGTGGAGAACTTTCTATTAGACTTGGTAACTCTGCTTCTACTACTATTGATTATAAATTAGAAGCAGGTAGTGCTATTGTTTATCCCAGTAGTTATTACCATGAAGTGAAACCAGTTACATCTGGTAGGCGTAGAGTATGTGCATTTTGGATTGAATCATTTATTACAAATAAAGTAATTCGTGAAGTTCTTGCTGATCTAACAAGAGCATATTTCTCAAACACTGATAATATTGAGGTAATGAAAGAATTGCTTCAGCAACCAATTTTCAACCTAAAGAAAGAGTATTCTAACCTGGCATAACCAATGATTAACAGACGTATTTCAGAAATTATTAGTTACTATTGTTCAAGTAACGAAAAAGCAATTTTATATTTTGAATCAAAGAAAGATCCTGAAGTTGCAGCATTCTATGCTGGCAAAATTGAGATTGCTTTCGTTGAAGCATTGAAGTATGATGATGACTGCTTTTTTGAATTTGACTCTTACCACAAAGCAATTAGATATGCTGAGTGGTCATTTCCTACCAGAGCTCAGATGATCACTGATTATGGTGATGACTCAAAATTCATTGAAGTTACTGTGTATGATACTGCTGGTGATATTAGGTGGACTAATATGAACAGCGATCAACTTGCAGTTGGTTGAGATCTGTGCTAGGGTAGCGCAGTACTAACATTTACTATGATAAACGGAGATCTGATGAACGTTCCAGCAAAAGCAGAGTTATTGCACTTACAATTACAAGCAATGCTTAGAGAACATAGCATCCCAGAAAGTGAGTTGCTATATTGTGGTGAAAGAATATATCCTGATAACTATGTTGGGCATCCAGAGTATCATGGTAAAATGATGCATTGGTATCTGGTTGGTGGTGAGCATGAGGTGCCAGTCTGCGACATTGAATCGGTTGATGCGGTGGACGATTAATAAGTGTCACAAGGGGTCGAGCACCCCTTTTTTTATGCTTTATACTATGGTCATCAACGACGCACTGTATGACCCTGACCCTTCGCCCACACCAGCAACGTGCTCTCGACGCTTTGCTGACTGCTAGCATCGGTCGTGTCACTATCCCTACAGGCGGTGGCAAGACTCTTGTAATGATTGAGGACGTAAAGCGTCGTCTTATCGCTGCTGAGACTGCACAGACCGTTGTGATCGTTGCTCCTCGCATCCTTCTGGCAGTCCAACTCTATGAAGAGTTTTGGTCTGCTCTCAACGGCACTGTGGACGCTGCAACCATTCACGTTCACAGTGGTGAGGTTGATTGCACCAGCACTACCAAGATTGACAAAATTCGTTGTCATGATGCTGTTTGCAATACTGCTGGTATTCATCAACTTATCTTCACTACTTACAACTCATTGCGTCGTATCAATGAAGCAGGTATTGATGTTGACACCATCTATTATGATGAAGCACACAATTCTGTTCGCCGTGATTTCTTTAAAGAAGTTGCTGCTGCTTCATTGACTGCCAAGCAAGCATATTATTTTACTGCCACACCTAAGTATCGTGGTGGTGTTATCAGCATGAACAATACTGATGTGTATGGTTCTGAGTTGATTAGTGTGCCTGCTCCTGAACTCATTAACAACGGTAGCATCATTCCTCCCACAATTCAACCTCATCAGGTTGACATTGAGCGCAACAAAAATCTTGCTGCTGCTGAAAATGACCGTGAGGTGCTGGTTGACATCATCAACAAACTTGATAATGATGCTGCACAAAAAATCTTAGTTGCTGCTCCTAATACTCGCGTTCTGTGGGCATTACTTGCGGGAACAAGTGTAATGCATGAATTTGCTGAGCGTGGTTATGATGTTCTGCATATTACCAGCAAACATGGTGCTTATGTCAACAAAACTAAAGTTGGTCGTGAAGAGTTTTTCAACACTCTTACTGAGTGGGGCAAAGATCCTTCACGCAAGTTTATCTTGTTTCACTACAGCATCTTGTCTGAAGGTATCAATGTTCCTGGTCTGACTCATACTATCTTGCTTCGCAATCTTCCTGTTATTGAGATGGCACAGACTATCGGTCGTGTTATTCGACTTGACAAACAGGATGCTGCTGATATACAATCGGGTAAGATCACTCCTGGTTGTTTTGAGTTTTATCGTAAAAAAACTGGTTTTGTGACTGTTCCCGTGTTTACCAACTATGGTAAGCAAACTGCACAGCGTCTACAACGTGTTGTTGATGCTATTTTTGTCAAAGGTATTGCCGCTACTGAGTATTGATTATGACTTTTCCCACTGTTTCAAATAAAAGTTATGCAGAACAACGTAAAAATCGTTTACAGGATGCTGTAGATGATTATATTAATGACAACAATGTAAGTATTTTAGAATTTTACCATGATTTAAAAGATTGTGTTTCTGATATTATGACTTTTCACAATACAGGTCAATCAAGAGCAGAAGGTGTGCTACAATTGATTACAGGACACCGCCCTAATTGTGGTTTAGAAGATGACATTGACCAAGTTGATGTTTCAAAAGAACTAAACAACATGCCCACTATCCCATCACGTTACTAATATGGCAGACGATACACTAGCAGCAGAAATTATTAAAACAAAAGAGGTATGTAATCGTATCCTTGATGTAATGAAGATTCATGACGAAAACATGGCACTACTGCAAGCGCAGATCTTAGACTTGCGAAAGAAAATTGGTGATGATGTCACAGAATCAACCTCAGATTCAGAAGTTTGAACTTCTACAACCTGTCAAATATCATAATATGACAGGTTACATTTCTTTTATCAGCGAATACTATATTAGTATAGTATACAAAGACATTCCACTTCCTGAGTCAGCAAACTCACGGTGGGGTCGTCATTATTGCACCATTATTGTTTACCCTACTTATTGGCATGAAATACGCAGTTGTGTGGATGAAGAACAAGAAAAAGGGCACTGCCCGCCAAGAAGCAATCTTTTACAATTTGGAAGACGCCGCTCTGTGGGAACAGCACATAAACAAAGTAGAACACGCTAAGACTAACATTATCCCTATCTTCAGTGACACTTGATAAACTGGTTTTGGAGGGTTGACACCCTCCTTTTTTTATGTAATACTATGCAAATAATCAACAAATCCCATGCAACTTAACAAAGTTTATGAGTTTGAGTGTCCTGCATCTTTTGGAACTTTATCTCAAGAGCGTGTAGATAAGTTGTTTACAGATGGTCGTCGTGCATCTGGGTTCCTAGAACTACAATTAGAAGAGTGGTTCCCTGATCTTACATTTGAAGATGGTAAAGGTTATGATCATGTTGACACTGAAGGAACACAATATGATGCTAAATGTTTCACCAAAGGCGGTGCTAAGTTCTGTCCTAGTG
>Ga0163109_10003881_pt1 | contig 11381 bp, 6 predicted proteins | sample CRUFie1St13metaG_FD_108704 | JGI IMG/M metagenome (GOLD analysis project Ga0163109, IMG submission 108704) | Marine microbial communities from the Costa Rica Dome - CRUD Field 142mm St13 metaG | ecosystem: Environmental > Aquatic > Marine > Oceanic > Photic zone | place: Costa Rica: the Eastern... | reverse complement strand
TGGCTGGGTCATGTACCGGAATCCGCCATCCGGGTTCTGGCAGTCACGCACGTATCGAACGGCCCGATCGATCGTCGTCCTGGGAACCTTGATTCCAGAATTCCGGGCCGAACGAAGACCCATCACCTGGCAGATGGTCACGGAAACGTCGGCATCATAGGGAACCGGGTTGTAGCGCCATCCCCCCTCCTCGTTCTGGCTGTTGACGATGAGTTGAACGGCCCGGGCAAGAGCGTCACGCACCCTGGAATCGTCCGGGTTCATCCCGTAGATCTCGCCGAGGAACAGGGTCGCGAAACCGTGACCGTACATCGGTCCGTGTGACGTGCTCTCCGATGCGATGAGACCGGTCTCGGTCGAGCACGACAGAACGAAGTCGACCGCCTTCTGAACAACGCTTCCGTACCGACCCTGGCCGGGCATGTGACCGTCTGCCATGAAGGCCAGTGCGCACACCGAGGCTATTCCGACATTTCGGCCATAGTTGCCGCGACCGAAGGATCCGTCCGAGTTCTGCTGGGAGGCGAGGTAGACGAGCCCCCGTTCACAGGAACGAAGGAGCTCGGGGGTGATCTCCCGATCGGCGAACCGTTCACTCACCTCGCCTGCTGATGTAGGCGCATCATCCTGGGCCGACACGGGCATGCAGAGCAGAAGGGCGAGAATGAAGCCGCGGACCGATCGAACCACACCGTCCCTTCCATTCATTCGGAGGCCTCCTCTGCGATCTTTCGATAATAGTCCTCGGTGAGGCGTCGATAGCTTCGGGACATCGAATCCCGAAGTCCCTGGCGAATCATGTCCCGCAGGCGACGGGGAAGCGACCCCCACTCGACGGATGACTCCTCGAAGACGGCCTGAAGTTCGGACTCCTGACGACCCGGAGGCTGCTGGTCACCACCGGAACCGGCATCCTGCTGCTGTTGTTGCTGTTGCTGGTCACCCTGTCCCTGATCCTGAGGCTGAGGCTGATTCGGAACGTCGGGTTGCTGCTGCTGCTGTTGTTGCTGCTGCTGTGAACTCGAAGAGGAGCTCTGCTGGCTCGCCTCCGCCTGCCTGATCACGTCGTCGAGCTTCCTGATGATCTCCTCCTGGAGACGTTGCAGGGTCAGCCCTATGTCACCAGTGTCCGAGATGATCCGAGCTGCCACCTGCATGTCGTCGACTGCGGAGGTGAATCCATCCGAAACCGATCTCTCTTCGAGCCTGTCACCGAGTGATTCTCGGCGGCGTTCCTCCATCGTTCCTTCCGCGGCACGACCGCCGTCCTCCCCGTCGATTCCGAGGAGATCGTCAAGAGACGGGGGATCATCGCGTTCCGAATCATCAACCCCGTTTTCGGGTGGTTCGGCTGCCTGCTTCTCATTCGTGGATTCCTGAGGAACGAAGGGAGAGGCCGACAACGAGGACTCAATTCCGAACGACACCATCAATGCAGCAAGGGATCCCGGGATTATCTTCATGGAGATGACTCCTTGTCCAAGCTGCCTCCGGATTGCTCGGGGGCGCCCACGTCCGTTCCGGAACCGGACTCCTGAATCGATTCCAGGAGTTCCGTCCCGAGTCGGTGCAGGTCACCCTGCATTGAGCTGATCTCCTCGAGGGTCGAACGGATCCGGCTCTGGTCGTCGAATCCGGATTCGATGACTTCGGAAAGCCGCCTGGTCCTCGAATAGACCATTTGCTGCATGTTCCGAAGGAGTTTGAGTTCTGCCAGCGGCGGAACGATTGGGTTCTCCTGACCAGACTGTGGACCGGAGGATCCCTGCTGTTCTCCATTCTGCTGGTTCTGATCGAAGGGGTTCTCTTCGTCTCCTGATTCCTGGTCAAGGGCGTCGATCATGTTGAGGAGGCCCTCTATGATCATCTCCTGCCGGTCAAGGGTGAGACCATCGACCTCTCCCTCCTGAAGGGAGCGGGCGACCTCGACGGACCAGGAGTCGATGATCTCGTGCATCCGGGTGATGAGCGGCGAATCGTCGAGATCCGGATTGTCCTCGAGGATATTTCGAAGATCAATGCGGACCGATTCCTGCTGGATGGCGAGCTTTCGGGCCTTGACGAGCTCTCTCCTCGTGAAGTCCTCGACATCGGCGATCTGCTCGGTCTCGACCCGGATGCTCACCTCACGCTCCGTGATGTTTCGATATCGCTCGGCGATTTCCTCGCGCTGACGCCTTGATTCATCCTCTCTCGCCCGCTGCTCGGCATCCCTCGCACGCTGCAGGGCGGAGTTGAGTTCCCGCAGACTCGACTCGAGGTGAACTCGGGTTCGCTCCAGATCCGGTTCATCTTCCCGCAGGGCAGCCACCGCCGTTCCCTGCGCATCAGCGGCACGATCGATTCCACGGGTGATCCGTTGAACTCCCGGACCGGCCGACCTCGCCTGGTCCGCGACGCTCTCGGTGTTGCGTACCAGCGTGATGAGGGATCGGGAACGAAGCGTTATTTCCTCGGTGTCGACATCGCCTCCCCGGGGATCGATACGGTCAAGCCTGATGAGTTCATCCTCGTTCACCATGATCAGTCGCTCGATTGAATCTATGAGACCGGCCAGTTGCCTGATCAGTTGTTCCGCACGAGCCCCTTCGTCCTCGTTCAGATCCTCGAGCATCCTCTCCAGGGTGTCCACCACCGCCTGCTGGGCCTGCTGGGCATTGGCCATGCGGTTCTCCCTGATCTGGGCCGCCGCCGACTCCATCGTCCTCGAGAGATCGGAGCGCTCGGCCCGACGGGCCGCCGATTCGAGTGATTCGGAACGCTGCTGGTCGGTCTCCTCGAGCACACGGCTTCGGTCGCGAAGGTCGTCGGCAAGCTCCTCGCTTCTTCGGGCGGCATCACGTTGTCGTTCCGCGATGCGGTCGATGTCGGATCTCTCCGACTCGTTCAGTTCATCACGCGCACGACCAACGGTCCGACCACCGGCCTCGCGAGTCTCCTCGAGCAGATCGACGGCTTCCTCGAGCATCGACTCGACCTCGCGCGTGACCACCCAGGCGTCTTCATCCCGATCGAGAAGGGATATGAGATCGCCAAGCTCGTCCCTGACCTCCTGCTGTCTTTCGATGATTCGATCGGACAGCGGTTCGGTTTCGTTGGATTCATCCGTGTCGCCGCTCGGATCGCGCGCTCCGTCGGAATCACCGGGCGCACCTGGAGGACCCTGAACCGATTCGGGAGGAGACGCCGAAGAATCCCCTTCACCACCACGAGGGGTTGGTTCGTTTCTCTGGACGGCTCCGGTGTTTCCGGGTCCCCCGGTTTCGGATCGGGTTGGTTCACGCGATGATCGGATCCCCTCCTCCAGAAGATCGATCAGATCGCCGGCTTCGGCCGAGGAACGGGCGGCCTCCCTGAGGATGTCCTCTGACTGAAGAAGCATTTCAGAGAGCATCGGGTCGTCGAGTCGGTTGCGCTCGATACGATCTCGCATCTCACGGACGGCCTCGGTCGTGTTCGCTATTCGCTCTCCTATCCTCGACTGATCACCCGAGGTGTTGAATCCACCATTCCGGATCCGTTCCTGGGAATCGGACTGCATCCCATCGAGTCTCATCGCGTTTCGACGCACAGATGCGAGCTGCTCCCGCATCACATCGATGAATTCGGTCTCGCTGATGACCACGAGACGACGCGGGAGGGAGCGGGCCTCGGCATGGAAGGAGCCGTTCGATTCGAAACCATCCGATCCCCTGGCCACAATTTCGATGACGTCTCCGGTGACCACCCCGATTTCGGACAGGTCGAGATCGTGTTCGATTCGAACGGAATCTGAACCCCCTCCCCCGGGAACGTTCCGGAGCACCTCGTCCCCATTCGAACGGGACACATCGATGGATGACCTTTCAACCGCTATGTCGTCCCTCACCTCGGCAACCACCGGAACGACCGCGTCGGCGAGCACCGTATCGTCCATCGACGGCTGGATGATGGTGGCCGCTGGATCACGGTCGGGGATGACCTGGAATCCGAAAGCGATCTCCTCGATGTTCCCGATGCCGTGTTCGTCCACGATGGACACGACGGAACCCATCGAACGTTCGAGATCCCTCTCGAGTCTGAATTGATCCGGGGCGATCACCGTGAATCGGGCGTTCTCCCCGATTTCCCCGAACGTGGTCTCGACCCAGCCCTCCAAATCGACTTCCGGAACGGGTATCGGCTTGTTGGTCCGGAGATCGATGACCGCTCGAGAACCCTCGAGGAAGGATGCCTCGGGGTTCGCTCGCGCATCCGTGCCGCCGCCGAGATCCAGTTCGATGGGATCCATGACCCGTGATGCGTAGACGGGAGGAGTGACCACGAGACTCGAACTCGTTATCTCTGGGGGTTGGACTATCCGTATCCCGATCGGATCCGTCTCGAAGTCGAAGGTGCTGAAACTGACCGTGATCTCGTCACCCTCGGGAATAATTATCCGTTCGAATCGGGATCCCGCCTGGCGAGCCAGCATCGTGGACTGGGTGCGGGTGGTCCCGTCCGGATCGCGTGTCGAGTACTCCGCGCTGACACGTGTTGATCCGGGATCCCCCTCGATGAGTTCGACCGCGAGGGCGATCGGCACTCCACGAGGGTGGATGGATCCGTCGACAAGGAGCGGACGAATTCCGGTCGTGGCGGGCCAGGCGGCGGATCCGAATGGAACGAAGATTCTCTGGATGCCGGTGGATGCGAGGGACGGGTAGGCGAGGAGGAAGAGTGAGGCGATGAGTGCCAGCATCATGGCGAGCAGGGCGGCTTTGATCGCGGGTCTGGAGTTCACCATGCCGGAAAGATCGCCGGGTTCGGTGCTGGAGTAGACGTCCCTGACCGATGCGGCTGCAAGCTGATTGTCGCGATCGGCTCCGGAGATCGAGAACTCGACCGCCGATGCCAGTCGCTCCCTGAGACGAACCTTGTAACGCTCGGCACGCAAGGCCATCTTGGTGATGGATGGACGGAACGATATGGCGGGAATGACGCTGTTCCTGAATCGGAAAACAAGCAGGGTGATTCCGACGACCAGGATGATCATTCTGAGTGGCGAAGGAAGAAGGAGCATGTAGTCGGCCAGCATGATCACGGCGGTCCATGTAAGCACGTGCGTCAGCAACGAACATGTCTCCCTGGCTACGAGGAGGGCTCGTACCCGGGACCTGACCTGTTCGAGTTGTCTGATGAGCTGGTTCATGTTGAGTGGATTCGATTCGTCGTACTCAGATCATTCGAATGGAACGCCTCCCGGTCCACTCGATGGTGAGAAGGCCGAGGAGGAGGAGGAACATCGCGCCGGAGTTCCATATCGGAACCACGATTGGATTCTGAATCAACACCTCTCGGTTGGGAAGAAGGGACGGGAGAATATCGATGCTTTCCGGTTCGATCATCCGTCCACCGGTCGATTCAGAGATGTCGGCGAGGAGCTGGTGATCGGTGTCCGGGTTCCTGAACTCGTCGTCGGGCTGAACGACGTCGATGACCGGTGTCGCTTCCGGACCGGATCGAGCGGAGAGCCGTGGGTCCTTGATTTCGAAGACGAATCTTCCGACTTCGTCCGGGAACCAGTCCGCGAACCATTCGGATGAGTCACCCCGCCGAACAAGTTCGATCTCGGTTCGGAGGGGGTCTGATACTCGACCGATGTCGAGTGCGACCGTGTCACCGAGAGATTCGACGAGGGATTCGTCCCGGACGGTGAGCTGGATCCGCGCCGCGGATCCGGGAACGAGGTCGACCGGATCGACTTGGAGGACGAAATCGCTTCCGCCACCGTCGATCGCCCGACGCGCCAGCATGCGGACGAGTCCGACCCACCAGCGTTCGGTCAGGGTCTCTCCCATGCCGAAGCGCCATCGCCATATGTCGTCGACCGCGGTGAAGAGCGCCTGGCCCGATCCGTACCTCATGGAGAGAAGCATCGGATATCGTTCCCCCCCTGCGGTCACGGCCTCGGCCAGCGTCTCCGAGGTGGGCTTGATCTGGTTGATGTCAACGATCCGAAGCGACTGGAGACGCGACCATCCCGTCTCGTGGTCGGAAAGGGACTTCATCCATCCCGACGGTTCGTCGGGATCGAGGACGAGGATCCCGAGCCTTCTCGAGAGATCCGTCGGTTCCACGACCACGGGTTCGGTCGAACGACCGAGGTCGAGTGGTGACCTGATCGGAAGCAGGTCGTCGAGATCGGAACCGGCCCAAGAGCCCGGCGTGTGGCGCGATCCGGAAAGCCAGAAGAGGCCCGTCCCCCGCTCGGCGACCTGCTTCTTGATCATGCGGACCTGTTACGGACTGAAGAATCCGGAGGGGAGGTCACCGATGATGATCAGGTCGAATTCCCCGAACTCCTCCTCGGTCCTTGGAAGACGACTGATCGGGGTATTGCCTTCCTGAGCGAAGTCCCGATCGGCGGATATGAGCATGACCGAGCTCTCTATCGACTCCTCGCGTACGAGGATGTTCTTCAGATATCGGTACTCCCAGCGGGGGTAACCCTCCACGTAGAGGACGCGGATGGGACGATCAACGACGTCGACGATGATCTCAACGGAGTCGTTGTCATCGATGATGTCCCCGCTCAACGAGTCGACTTCGACGGCCAGCCTTCTCTCTCCCGCCTCCTCGAGGTTGGCGTCGAGCATCAACTCGATCCGTTCGCCGTCGACCTCGACGGTTCGGGTGTCGAGGATTTCACCGGTGTCCTTGTCGGAGACCCTGACCCGGAGCGGATCACCGTCATCGAGTCCGCGCGTCCGAATGCTCGTGATGATCGGGACGGTGTCGCGTATGAAAGCGGTTCCTGGAGCTGTGACGTCGACCAGCGACGCGTCCCTCATCGGTTCGGATGATCCGATCGGAATCGTGAATACCGGTATCGATTCCTGCTGCATCCTCTTGACCAGGGATCGGTTCGGGGGGAAGGGAGTGCGCCCGTCGCTCACGACGACAACCCCGCTCACCGGTCTCGAGGAGGCTCCATCCAGCACCTGTCTGATGGAGGAACCGAGATCGGTCCTCCAACCGTCTGGTTCACCGAGGTCGGGAAGATCAGAACCATCGGCATCCAGGGGATAGGCTCCGGATCCGAACCCGATCCAGCGGAGTTCGGATCGCTCGTCGATGTCCCGCCAGACTCCGGGAGCTTCCTCGATGATCGATTGGAGTTGGCGGTCCCGCGTCACGCGATCACCATCGACCAGCGAGTCCCGGATCGTCATGGATGCAGAGCGATCCACCATCACCAGAACCACGTCATCCTCGACGACCTCTCGGGGGTAGTTGATCTCGGGACCGCAGAGCAGTGCGATCACGAGGAGGATGACGAGGGATCGGACGAAGGCGAGAATACCGCGCACCCACCTCGGTCCAATCGATCGCGAGTAGCTCCAGAACGAGAAGATCAGAGTGACGATCACGATCAGAAACCAGAGCCAACCCGGGAGCGGGTTGCTCCAACCGATCTCCAGACCGGTGGCGTCCTCCGGTATGGGACCGAGATCGAAGAACATGTCGAGTAACCACCTGCTCACGAAGAAGTCTCCCGGATTTCATATCGGGGACCCGATCGCACGACGGATCTCGAGAAGGACCTGTTCATGACGGTCTCGAAGACCAGCAGAATCAGGGCTGCGAGCAGGAGGAGGATGGACCACAGGGGATTCGATTCCTGTTCGGTGAATCCGCCGACGAGAGAATCGTCATCCACCACCCGGAGTCCGGATTCGTCTCCGAACCGTTCCATCACCATCTCCGTCGACGTGGTCTCTGGATTTGAAGCCTCGATGTCCGGATTCACGACGATGGTGGTGAGAGCCGAACCGGATGTGTCGCGGGCCACCCAGTGTCCGGTCCGGTTGATGGGATCGAGGAACGTCCGATCGTTTCCGATCGATACCGACAGACCTCCGGGACCGGTGATCTCTCGGATCCCGGACAGGGAACCTGGAGGAACGTCACCCGAAAGAAGTTGCGAGGAGACGCGACCGGCGGTGACCCCTTCCCGGATGATCTCCTGCATCAAGGGGACCATGAGCGGCTTGATCGGCAGGTTGGTCCATTCAAGGTGGGGAGGCGCGGCGATCATGATGATGGTGCCGTTTCGATCCCCGTCGGGTTCCCAGCAGATCAGGAAGGGTGATTCGTCTTCGCAGCGAAGGAGGGTCCGGCCATTCCCCTCGCCGACGTCGATTTCGATGATCCTGTGGATCTCGACGGGCGCCGAAAGCTGATCGATCTCGTTGTCGAGGAACGAGATGATCGAACCTCCCTCCTGTCGATCAGCCAGTGCCATCGACTCGTCGGGAACCGTCACACCGACGTCGAAGTTCCATTCGAGATCGATGGCTTCGGACATGTCATCGATCCATACGTGCGAATCGAGGTCGGAGGGGGGGATCAAAAAGAGCAGACCACCGGTGATGGTGAATTCCCGGATCGTCTCCCAACCCCGCCCGGTGACGAGATCCGGTCGGGAGACGATGATTCCGTCGACGCCGCGGAGCGATGATTCGGAGAGTGAGGCCGGATCGATCCAGTCGACATCGACACCTCCTCCATCTACGGGAGCGAGCGCCCTCGCGACCCAGTCTGATACCTCGATCTCGTCGAGTGATCCCGAAGAGCTGAAGAGCCTGCGATCAATGATCCTGACCTGGACCGCTCCTGAGGTGTCCACCACGGTCGAACGTCGGGTCGCCTCCGGAAGCGTTCCGTCTTCGATTGAAGCGGTCACGATGCTGGATCCGTCGGCGGCAGCCCCGTCGGCGGAGGCACGACCGAGGAATTCGATCGTGGCTTCGGTACGCCCCGGATACCACTCGATCTGGCGTGGAAGGGTCGCCTCCAGGCCGGGACCTTCGAGTCGAACCAGTGACCTCGATTCACCCAGTTCTCCACCCATTCGTCGTACCGATACGGAAGTGCGGACCTGGGGACGTTCGGTGTCCGTCGATTCGATAGTCCTGCGCATCGACACGTCGGATACCGCAATGACGGTCAGGACCTCGTCCGTCGGCTCGTTCGCGAGGAAGCTGAGAGGGTGTTCCGATGGTTCATCGAAACCACCCACCACCGGTCCGTCGAGGATGGACGACAGGGATCCCCTCCTCCAGGAACCGAGAAGAACCACTGAGGTCGTTGATCCGCTTCCATGCCGATCAACGAGCTCCCGGGCCATTGTGATCGAGTCCTCGATGTTGGTTCGGGACGAACCTGGTTCGAGATCGTCAAGCATTCGCGAGACACCCTCGAGGTTGATCGTCGGTCCGTCGGTGATGGAACGCGGGGGATGTGCCATCGATATGAGCGCAACACGGTCACCGGGATCGAGTTCGTCGATGACGCGGCGCGCTGAATCTACAGAACGGGCCAGATCCGGTGAACCGGACGAACCGATCACTCCCGAGACGATTCCGTCGTCGACCAGAAGTACCACGAGCCTCGATCCGCCGCCAAGCGAACCGAGTGCGGACAGAAGCGGTTCCGCGATCGCGAGGGCTGCGAGCACGAGGGCAAGGCATCGGACTGCGAGAAGCAGGATTCGCTCGATGCGCGCCCTTCTCCGGTGCCGCTTGAGGGCCTCGACGAGCAGCCTCATGGCTCCCCATTCGACGGGTTCCCTCCTCCTCCTGAGAAGCAGGTGGATGAGGATGGGGACCACCATCGAAACGAGTCCGGCCACGGCGATCCATGTCGTGACGAAGCTCATCCGCGAGCGTTCCTTCTGGATGCGGCCACCCTGCGGGCGAACAGTCGTGCGAGGGGAGGACCGACGGATTGATCGGTGTTGATCTGCTCGAAGTCAAATCCGAATCCGCGTGCCATCGATCTCAGGGAATCCTGATGCTCACGGAACACCCCGAGGTAGGAGTCCCGTACCGAACGGGCGTCGACCTGGATCGTTCCCTCGTCCTCGAGACCCACGAATGGTGCGTTCTCGTCCATGTCGAAGCTGGATTCCATAGGATCGAGCACCTGGACCAGGACGACATCATGCCTCCGGTGACGGAATCTTGCGAGGGACTCCTTGATCTCCCCGGGATCGCTCATGAAGTCGGACAAGATGAAGAACAGCGCACGATTGGTGATCGAGGAGAGTGCCTGGTCGGTGATCTTGACCATGTCGGTTCCGGCATCGACCGGTTCCTGACTCAGGATGCGCACAATGGAACGCCACTGATCCCTTATGTTTGAGCGCTTGATCTGCGAGTTGATTCGATCGGAGAAGGTGGCCAGACCTATTCGATCGCGCTGCTGGAGGCAGAGATGCGCGAGCGCTGCACTGGTGGCGGTGGCATGGTCGTACTTCGTCCAGGATCTTCCCGAACCCGATCGAGTGCCTCCCCACCCCGACTTCCTGCCGATCGACCCGTAGCCCATTGAACCGGAGGCATCGACCAGCAGCACGACGTCGAGGTTGGTCTCCTGCTGGTACTGCTTGAGATAAAGCTTGTCGGTCCGTCCGTAGACCTTCCAGTCGAGATGTCTGGTCTCGTCTCCGGGGACGTATTGACGATGTTCGGCGAATTCGACTGCAAGTCCCTGGTAGGGCGACCTGTGCATGCCGTTCATGACCCCCTCGACGATCATCTTGGCCCGCAGTTCGAACGGGGCAAGCTGGGAGAGGGTCTCGGGCGCCAGGTAGTGTTCCGCTCGAATCGAGCCCTTTCCTGCCATGGTCTGCTCCGAAACCTGTTCAGTTCATGACCGAATCGAGCCGCTTGTCGTCGGAGGCGTCCGATGCGTCGACGGGAACCATGTCGATCAGGGATCCGATCACGTCGTCGGTTCGAACGCCGTCGGCCTCGGCGTTGAAGTTCGTGATGATCCGGTGGCGAAGCACCGGGAGGGCGACCGACTGGATGTGGGAGGGCATGACGTGACTCGATCCACCGAGTATCGCCTTGGCCTTGGCCGCAACGACCAGGAACTGGCTGGCCCGGGGTCCGGCGCCCCAGCTGAGGTAGTCCTTGACGAACTTCGGTGGTTCGTCGACCTCGTCCCGTACCCTGGTCGCGCGGACCAGACGGAGAGCGTACGAGGCCACGTGGTCGGCCACGGGCACGGACCGGATGAGTCGCTGGATCTCCAGGCACTGGCCGGCATCGAGGACGGGTTGCGGTTCCGACACGGATCCGGTCGTGGTCTGCTTGATGATCTCGAGCTCCTGCGCCTCGGTCGGGTACTTCACCCTGATGTTGAACATGAATCGATCGAGCTGTGCCTCGGGCAGTGGATAGGTGCCTTCCTGTTCGATCGGGTTCTGGGTGGCGAGAACAAAGAATGGATTCGGGAGCTCGTGCCGAACGCCGCCTGCCGTCACCTGCCGTTCCTGCATCGCCTCGAGAAGCGCGGCCTGAGTCTTCGGGGGGGTCCTGTTGATCTCGTCAGCGAGGATCACGTTCGAG
>Ga0163109_10003877_pt1 | contig 11393 bp, 10 predicted proteins | sample CRUFie1St13metaG_FD_108704 | JGI IMG/M metagenome (GOLD analysis project Ga0163109, IMG submission 108704) | Marine microbial communities from the Costa Rica Dome - CRUD Field 142mm St13 metaG | ecosystem: Environmental > Aquatic > Marine > Oceanic > Photic zone | place: Costa Rica: the Eastern... | reverse complement strand
GTACCAGATGGAGCTGATAATGCAATTAGTTTACCTTGTTTCATAATATATTTTGAACCTGTTCCCTTATTTTTTCAATCTCAGTTTTTATACTGACAACTAAATGACTTGTTTTTATGTTGTCTGTTTTGGACCCTATTGTGTTTATTTCTCTAAGAAATTCTTGTAATAAAAAGGTCATTCTTTTTCCTTTTTCATTTTTACCTTTAACTATACAATCTACAAATAAATCAATATGACTTTGTAGTCTTGTAATTTCTTCATGAATATCTTTTTTCTCCATGAAAATAACAATTTCTTGAAGTAATCTACTGTCATCCAAAATAATTTTATCATTATCATCAAACAGTAATTTGATTTTCTTTTTATAGTTCCTAAGAATTTCCTTCTGTGTACGTTCGGAAATTTTTACAATTAATGCTAGGTCTTTTTTGATTTTTTTCAACCTGGACAAAATATCTTTTGATAAATTTTCACCTTCTTTAATGCGCATAATAATCAAATCAGATATTGCATCATTTATAGATTTAGATAATATCCTCTTGTAAGATATATTTGAGGATGTAGTTCTTGTTGAAATCACTTCAGGTAATGTCAATAATCTATCTATAGTTAACTCATCTTTTATAACCTTACTACTATTAAGTTTTCTAGCAATACTTATATATTCATTTGCTTTATTTTCATTAAGATTAATTTGATTTAGATTGTCATTTAATAATGTATAATTAACGTTTAAAATTATTTTTCCTCTAAGAAGTTTTTTTCTAACTAAAGCTAACATTGCTTCCTCTTCTTCAGAAAATAGCCTAGGGATCTTATGGTTCACTTCTAAATATCTACTATTTATAGATTTTAATTCAACTGAAATACTAATATCTGAATTTTCGAGCTCTCTTTTACCATAACCTGTCATGCTCATCATCATATAGAATTCACCTTATTTGTAATAAATTATAATTTAATTTTAGAGAGGTCTAATAATATGCTAAACTGATGGTCATGTCCAAGAATAATATCTTTTAATTGTGGACTATAACTATATGAATAAAATACATCTTTATATCTAAATCCAACCCCAAGAGCTATAGCTTGATCACTATAACCAAACCTAAGATTTAAACTATTTTTAAATTCTTTCTCTAATCCAAAAGCATATATAACTCTATCTATGCTACTTTGTTTATATTTGATAGATATTTCATTCATCAGATAAAAACTTTTGCCTTTATATGAATTAGATAAATTTATTTTTGGATATTTTGAATACACCTTACCTGTACTCCATCTTTTATAAGAAAAAATATTTTCAATGTTTAGACCGAATTTTACTTTTTCATTTACTAGTTTATTGAATCCTAAATTAAATGCAATACCAAATGCTGAAAAATCCAATAATGAAGTATATATTGGCTTAATTTTAAGGCCAAAACTCCCTAAACGAGATGTGGAGCTATATAATATTATTAATGCTACTTGCCTATCATCATAGAATTCAATGTTACTATAATCAATTTGATCTTGAGAAATAACTAAACCTTCATCAGCCCATGCATTTTGTGTATTTGGTATATCTTTAATTTCTTTATGTAAGAAAGAAATACCAATTTTAGCTTTATCTGTACTTTTATATATATATGAACTTTGAAAATAACTAACTAATCCAGAATAGTAATTAGTGTATGTTAAAGAAAGTTTTCCTTTTCTATGAAAGTCATTCAATGTGTAAAGATCATTTATTGACATTGAATAATCATGAGGGCAACCTGCTAAGGAATGGATTTTTGCATCTCCAGATAATGAAAAAATATCGAAACCATAATCACTATATTCTAAAGGGAAAAGCAGACCTAATAAAATTATAAAATTACTAATTAATTTCACTGGCATCATCTTTTAATTGTTTTAATAAAATCAAACTTTCAAGTGGACTTATATTGTTTACATCAATTGATTTCATACTTTCAAGAAAATCCTTAATTTGATTTTCATTTTTATTTTCTTCATCATATTCTTTATTATCAAAATTTATAGATTTTTCTTCAGATGATAATGAGTTTAAAATATGGTTTGCTCGATTAATTACTCTTTTAGGGATCCCAGACATTTTTGCAACATGTATACCATAACTCTTATCTGTACCTCCTTTAATGATTTTTCGTAAGAACACCACATTATCATCATCTTCCTTTACCATAACGCTATAATTTTCTGCATTATTTAAATTTTCTACCAAATTAATTAACTCATGATAGTGAGTTGCAAATAATGTAATTGGAGACTTCTTGGAATTATGAAGATATTCAGTTATAGCCCAAGCAATTGACAACCCATCATATGTCGATGTTCCTCTTCCAATCTCATCTAAAAGAATAAGACTATTATTAGTTAAATTATTTAGAATATTTGCTGTCTCATTCATTTCAACTAAAAATGTTGACTCTCCACCAGCTAAATTATCTGAAGCTCCAACTCTAGTAAAAAGCCTATCTATAATTGAAATTTTTGCTGATTCACATGGTACATAGCATCCAGATTGAGCAAGTATAACAATAATACCTATCTGTCTTAAATAAGTACTTTTACCTGACATATTAGGACCAGTTATCAATGAAACTTGATTCTTTTTTATATTAATCTGTATATCATTTGGAATGAACTCATCATTAAAATCTAAAAGATCTTCAATCACAGGATGCCTTGATCCTATAATCTCTATATTTTTATTATTTAATAATATAGGTCTTATATATTTTTTATCCTCTGATAGCCTTGAAAATGAAGTTGAGATATCTAGCTTAGCTAAAATCTTACTATTTGCTAGAATTTTTTCAATATTCAATAAAATAGAATCTCTTATAGAATTAAAAATATCCAATTCGATTTTAACTATATTTTCTTCAGCAGATAAAATTTTATCTTCATATTCCTTTAATTCTTCAGTGAAGAAACGCTCAGCACTTGTTAGAGTTTGCTTTCTTATAAAATAATCAGGTATCTTATCTAAATGAGCATTAGTTACTTCAATATAGTATCCAAAAACTCTATTATAACCAACTTTAAGCTTATTAATTCCAGTTTCATCTTTTATCTTTTGTTGATAAGTAACCAACCAATCTTTAGCATTTTTGGATAATTTTCTATATTCATCAAGATTTATATCAACTCCATCTTTGATAAAAGATCCTTTTTGTACGTTTGCAGGGGGATCGCTAACAACACTATTGCTAATATTTATTATAATTTCTTTTAAATCAAATCTTGATTTGACTAAATCAGAATTTTTTCTAAGATTGTCTTTAAGAACATAATCAGAGATCAAATCTAATATTTCAAGAGTACTTGAAAGGGATATGAGATCTCGTGGATTTGCCTTATTGGCAGAAATTTTTGATATTAATCTCTCTAAATCAGAACACTCTTCTAATTTATCAATAATAAAATCCCTAGTTTCTAAATTTTCATTTAATTCTTCAATTCTATCTAATCTTTTATTTATTTTATTAATATCTGTAAGTGGTCTTGATATTATTTTTTTTAATAATCGACTTCCAGCTGATGTTTTAGTTTTATCTATAGAGCTAATTAAGGTTCCACTATTATTACCAGATGATATTGATTTAAAAATCTCTAAATTTTTAACTGTGTAACCATCTAAAATCATCACATCACAGTCATTTATTTTTTTATAATTAATTATGTGGTTTACTTTGCCGCAATAGTTTTTATTTACATAATCCAAAGCAAATGCAGCTGATTTTATAATTAAATTTTGATTTTCAATACCAAAACCTTTTAGAGTAATAAGATTAAAATGTTCTTTTAAATAATCATTTGAAATTTTTACATCTAAATACCAATTTGAAACTTTTGAAATCATTAAATCATATTTAGAAATAATATGGTGATAAGTATCAAATTGAGATTCAGATATTACCAGCTCCTTTATATTATATTGAGAAATAATTTGATCTAGATTATCAATAGAAAGTTCCAGCCCTTTAAACTCACCAGTAGAATAGTCTAAAATAGATAATCCAAAACGATTTCTACTAAAGACTATTGAAGCTAAATAATTGTTCTCTCCATCCTTTAAATATCCCTCAGATATAGAGGTCCCTGGAGATGCAATTTCAACCACTTCTCTTTTAACGATACCTTTTGCCTCTTTGGGATCTTCTACCTGTTCACAGATGGCAACTCTATGTCCATTTGATAGCAGCTTATGCAAATACTGATCTAATGCATGATACGGAAATCCTGCTAGGGGAACATCAGCTGCTGCACCATTAGATCTTTTGGTCAGCGCAATTCCTAGAATATTTGATGTAGTTTTAGCGTCCTCTTCAAAAGTTTCGTAAAAATCACCCATTCTAAATAGGAGTATAGAATCAGGATTATTCTTTTTCATTTCCCAAAATTGTCGCATGACTGGAGTTCCTAATTGCTTTTTAGTCATTTAGTACCTCTGACAGCTTTCTTCGATTTTCAACTCTATAAGTAAAGTTAATTTTATCAAAATATTCTAATACTGGAATTGCATATTTTCTAGTAAGGTTTGTTATTTCTTTAAATTCTGGAACACTTAAAGATTCATTTGCCTTAAAAAAATTAGATATCAATTTTTTCATTAATTTGATTTTGTTATAAGACACAAAAATATTTGAATCAATTTTAACAATGTCATTTTTACTTTCTAAATAATTTGCTAGTCCAAAAAAAATATTTTTATCTATATTATTTTTGATAAAAAAATCATTACTAGAAATATCAATAAATTCATTTTCTTCTAAGTAACTTAAAATCTGATCTTTATACTTTAAATCTTTATCATTCAAACCTAAACTAAAATCATAGATTGACCAAAAATTTAGATTTGATTTTATTATTTTATTATTTTTCATTTTTTCTAAGAGGAATGTTAAAAAGTTTTCTTCAATTTTTATTTTTTGGGCAATAATTTTTTTATTACACCCCTCAATCATTGGATTATGAATATGGTAATCTGAAATGAACCTTTTTATACTTTCTATTAAAAGCTTTGTATTTGCTTTTGTTACTACCCATGAGATTTTATTATGTTCAATGATCTCATATCGATCATCATTAATTATGATACTATCAAATTCAATTTTTGACATATTTAAATAATTTTCAATATTTCTATATTCCAATGGTTTTTTTGAAGGGATAGCTGAAACTATATTATATAATCTTTCATATCTATTCTTACCTACAAAATCTGATGCTATTTTCTTTATATCTTTCCAGACTTTATCTCTCGTAATATCATAAATAATTCCACCTGCAATCGTTACTACTGGAGAGTATTGCCTAATGATAAATCTATCTCCAATACCACAGACTAAACTATTCTCTAATTTAAATAATGCCATAACTTTGTTTTGATCACTAGCAATATCATTTTTTATTATCGAAATTCTTGCCATTACCTCTTTAGTGCCCAAATGAACTCGAACTCTCTGATTACTCTTTATTGAATGCTTATTTTTATCAATAATAGATATTTCAGCTATAAATGAATTATTTTCTTGATATGTTTTAGGTTTTGAAAGGTGATATCCTCTAGACAAATCAGCTGAACTTATATTATTTAAATTAATTGCTGCTCTTTCTCCGACATAAGTTTTATCTACATCTTTACCATGTGTTTGTATGTTTCTAATTTTAGACTGTTGATTCCCAGGCAATATCTCAACAGTTTCCCCAACACTTATCGACCCACTTGATACTGTACCTGTAACAACTGTTCCAAATCCTGTTTTACTAAATGTTCTATCAATATGCATTCTAAATAATCCAGTATTTTCTTTTGAAGGGATGTTAGATCCTATTTCTATAATGTGTTGTTTTACATCATCTATACCTATCTTTTCAACAACTGATGTTTCAATAATTTTAGTATTATACATAAAACTTGAATCAGTTAAATCTAGTATATCTTTTTTAACTAGTTCTATCCAATCTTGTTCAACTAAATCAACTTTATTTAAAACTACAAATCCGTTTTTAATATTTAACAATTTCAAAATTTCAAAATGCTCTTTAGTCTGCGGCATTACACCATCATCAGCAGCAATAACTAAAACAGCTATATCGATACCAGTACTACCTGAAAGCATATTTTTTACAAATTTTTCATGACCTGGAACATCTATTATTGTCACTTTATTTTCAAGATATGCAAAGCCAATATCAATAGTCATTCCTCTTAATTTTTCTTGATCAAGACTATCAGTATTTTTACCTGTTAATGCTTGGACCAGTGATGTTTTACCATGATCTATGTGCCCTGACATTCCTACAACTACTTGATTATCTATAGACATGTATTTATTTGTTCTGAGATTACATCAAGCTGATCATCTGTAATTGCTTTAAAGTCTATATGAACTAAATCATTTTTTATATAATTAAAAATAGGTGAATTACATAGACGTAGTTTTTTTGAAATTTTATTTGGACTTAATGCATCTGATTTTATTGATATGGCAACACTTTCAATTTTTTCGGTAGGCAAAGATCCACTCCCAGCTTCTACTAATGTATCTATAATTTTAAAGGTAAAACATTTCTTAACACTCTCATTTAAATTTTTGATTACTTTTTGAGCATTTTTATCTAATTGCTCCCTGCTACGCAAAAACAACTGTAAGGCTAAATTTGATTTAGATACACAATCTCTAGAATCATATGTTCTAAGAATTTTTTCCATTAAAGCAATCCTATACTTATCGCATCTAAGCGTACGATACATTGGATTTTTATATATTCTATCTATCAATTCTTTTTTACCGCTCAATATACCTGATTGAATGCCACCTAAAAGTTTATCACCACTATATGTTACTACACCAGCGCCAGATGATAAATAATCATTAATTTTTCTTTCAAATGGAATGTTTGATGAGTTGTCATTTAAAATTGCTCCACTTCCAAGATCAAATAATAATTCTACCCCCTTGGATTTGCATAATTGAGATAATTTATTAAAATCTACAGATTCTGTAAATCCAACGACTTTATAATTAGATGTATGGACAACCAAAATTGCCCCAGTGTCTTTATCTATCGCATTTTCATAATCTGCTAGCTTGGTTTTATTAGTCGTTCCCACCTCTACCATTTTACAGCCTGAGCTTTCAATTATATCTGGTATTCTAAATGAGCCCCCTATTTCGACCTGCTCCCCCCTGCTAATGATAACTTTTTTATTTTTGCATATGGAGTTAAGCATTATCATTACTGCTGCTGCATTATTATTAACCATTAATGATTGTTCGCTTCCAACTAAACTATTTATAATTGGAGAAATATGATCAAGTCTATTCCCTCTTGAGTTAGAACCAATATCTACTTCTAAATTACTGTATGGATAAATTGATTCTGCTACCGATAAAATCATATCTTTAGATAGTGGAGCTCTACCTAAACCTGTATTTAATATAATTCCAGTCCCATTAATAACACTTTTTAAACTATGTATACTATTTGAAAGAATAATTTTTTCAACTTTTTGCTGAATATACTTAGGTATATCATCTGGAATCTTTCCTTGATTAATCTCTAATCTTAGATTAGATAAGAAGTGATTAATTTTTGATTTTAGAAAATGAGATGGGACCTTATCAAAATTTTCAGATGTAGATAAAATTTTATCTAAAGATGGGATGCTCTTAAGTGCCTCACGGGCATTATCACTTTTACTCATAACCTTTGATTCCATTGAGAAGGCATGTGTTACTTTTTCTCCCAAACTTTTTCATTAATAAATAAATCAACAACATCCTTATCAAACTCACCAAATTTTGCACCATTCTTTAAAATTTCACAGGCCTTGTCTACTGGTGTAGGTGGTTTATAGGGCCTATCTTGAGCAGTAACTGCATCCCAAACATCTGCGACGCACATAATACGAGCAGGCAGTGGAATCTCATCACCTTTTAAACCATTAGGATAGCCTTTACCATTGATATGTTCGTGATGACAGGAGGCATAAAAGGGTACATTCTTCAACTTATTTGGAAAGGGTAATTTATTTAATAAAGTTTTTGTGTGAATAACATGTTTTTGAATTTGGCTTCTTTCTTCATCATTTAAGCTTCCTTTTTTTATGCTTAATGATACTAACTCTTTTTCAGTAATATATGGATGTTCTTTACCAGTAGAATCAATATATGTTTTTTTTGCTATATCTCTCAAATATTCTTCCTTATCATCTGGTAAAAACCCTGGCTTATTAAGCCAATTGATAAATTTAAACTGTTCATTCCATTCATCTAAATTAGTTTTTAACTCATCATCTACAAAATCTTCAGATTTATTATTTTTAAGATTTCTAATTTTTGAATTAAATATGAAATTTTCTTTAATTGTATAAAATCGTTCTAGAACTAATTGAAAATTTGCTCCATCTAATCTATTTCTTTTTTCAAGAACAGCTTCGGGGACACCTATTTTACCAACATCATGCATTATACCTGAAATCCAAATCTCTTTTATCTGATCTTCTGTATAACTTATATTTTTAAACGGACCTTCTTTCTTATCTGATATAATCTGAGCTATTCTTCTTGTAAACCAAGCGACCCTGCTTGAATGTCCTGCTGTATGAGGACTTCTTCTATCAATCGCTTTTACAGTGTATCGAATTATTGATTCGAGGAGATTTTCAACCTCATCAATTAGCTCAACAGTATCTAATGCCACAGCAGCTTGGCTACCTAATGATTGAATAAGCTCATTAAATTCTAAATCAAAAGGAATGATATTATCATCTTCATCTTTTGCATTTAGTAATTGTAATATTCCAATGACATCATTCTCGTGATTAATCATAGGTACCACTAACATAGAATTAGTTCTGTATCCTGAAAACTTCTCATATGCTTTTGAACCTTCAGATAGAGGTGTATTATCTTTATAGATATCTGGTATATTAAGTGATTCCTTCTTGTGATATACATAAGAAGCAACAGCATTCATGTTAGGCTGTTTATCTTTGTCATATAAATCTAAAGGCTTCAACGATGGTTTCACTCCAGAATTTCCTCCAGAGTATTCATTCATTGTATCATTATGCATTACGGTAAACTGTAATTTCTTTTTACTCTTTGAAATTCTATAAAATGTTCCTGCATCACAATTAGTGAACGCTCTTGATTCTGATAAAATCATTTCAAGTAACTTTAAAATATTTTTTTCAGAGGATAGGGCAATGCCAATCTGACTTAATTTTTTAGCCAGTTGTGCCTGCTTTGAATCTGATTTATTTTGATTTTTACTCATATTTTAATTGTAATAAAAAATGCTCTCTAACAATTTATAATAATTATTTTTGAGAGCATTTCCAAGAATATAAAAAAAAAACTCTATTTTCTTTCTTTAATTCTAGCTGCCTTACCCTTTAATTCTCTTAAATAGTAAAGCTTAGCTCTTCTAACTTTTCCTTTTTTCAACACTTTAATTGAATCAATATTTGGTGAATGAAGTGGAAATATTCTCTCAACTCCTACGCCATTAGATATTTTTCGTACTGTAAATGTTTTATCTAATCCTCCGCCAGAAGAAATTGCGATTACTACTCCTTCAAAATTCTGAACTCTAGATTTACTCCCTTCTACAACCTTTACACCAACATTAACAGTGTCTCCAGATCTAAAGCTTGGGAGATCTTCTCTAATATAATCTGAAACAGCATTCATAACTTTATTCATTTCTTATTCTACCTTATTGTTATTTTTTAAATATTTCTTATATAAATCTAATCTTCTAATCTTTGTTTTTTCAATTCTGTTTTTCAATTTCCATTTATCAATTTCTTTATGATTACCAGAAAGTAATACATCAGGAACTTCTAAATCTCTAAATACGTCTGGCCTAGTATAATGAGCATGATCTAACAAATCATCATAAAAAGAATCTGTTTTTGCTGAATTAATATTATTAATTACTCCAGGTATTAACCTCACTATGGTATCTGTAATTACACATGCAGGTAGTTCACCACCTGTAAGTATATAATCTCCAATTGAGACTTCATCAGTTACTAATTCATCTCTAACTCTCTGATCAATACCTTTATAATGACCGCATATAAAAATTATATCTTCTGATTCAGATAAGTCTAGAGATAGTTCCATGTCAAGTTTTTTACCATCTGGAGTTGGAAATACAACTCTAGGCTTATCACTAATTTTAGTAATACTTTCAAAGGCACTAAAAATAGGCTGAGCCTGTAATATCATTCCATCGCCACCACCATAAGGATAATCATCAATTCTTCTATGTATATCATCAGAGAATGAGAATAAATCTAGGAAATTATAGTTAACAATTTCTTTTTTCTTTGCTCTATCTAATATACTTGTTGATGTAAGAGCTTTAAGTAAATCACAGAACGGTGATATAAATGAAATATTTTTCATCTTTAAATAAATAAGCCCTCAATTGGATCAATAATTATTGCTTTTTGATTTTGATTAACTTCTAAAACAACATCATCAATCAATGGAATTAAATATTCTTTATCGTCTTTAGAAACATTTAAAACACTGTTTGCTGGTAAAGCTAGTACTTCAATTACCTTCCCATAATTTTTATTAGATTTATCTATCAAACTATACCCAACCAAATCACTCAAATAATATTCACTATCATTAATTTCAGGCAAATCACTTCTATCAATATTAACAATATATCCTCTCAAATCATCTGCTTCATCAATCGTATTTATGTCAAAAAACTTAATCCTATTTTTCCTAAATGAATAAAAAATCCTCTCAATTTTATATTCAATAATATTTTTCTGAGGACTCTCCAAAAAAACTTTTTGGTCTTTTTGTAAGGATTTAGACTCCTCATTATAAAACAAAATTTTTAGTTCTCCTTTAATTCCATGCGGCTTAAGTATCTCACCAAGTGGAATTTTTTTATTCAAACTATTCAATTATTTCTAAAATTGCTCTCTTGCCACCTTCTTTTGCAGTTGCTGCGGATAATAAAGTACGAATAGCACCGACATTTTTTCCATGCTTACCAATTACCTTACCAACATCTCCATCACCCACACGAAGTTCATAAATCATAGTATTTTCGCTCTCAGTGACATCTATAATAACCTCATCTGGCTTATCAACAATTGCTTTAACAATATCAACTAGCAAATCTTTCATAAAAACCTCCATTCCTATAGATTAATTAATTTATATATAACAATAAATATTTAACTATCAATCTACTTATCTGTTCCATCCTTTTCTTCATCTTCTCCTGAAGCAGCCTCTTCTGCTGGTGCTTCTTCTGCAGCAGCTTCTTCTGCTGGTGCTTCCTCTGCAGCAGCTTCTTCTGCTGGTGCTTCTTCTGCAGCAGCT
>Ga0163109_10003876_pt1 | contig 11397 bp, 12 predicted proteins | sample CRUFie1St13metaG_FD_108704 | JGI IMG/M metagenome (GOLD analysis project Ga0163109, IMG submission 108704) | Marine microbial communities from the Costa Rica Dome - CRUD Field 142mm St13 metaG | ecosystem: Environmental > Aquatic > Marine > Oceanic > Photic zone | place: Costa Rica: the Eastern... | reverse complement strand
TAAAAAACTCAAGTAATCATTGAAAAATTAGACCCACAGTAAATTTTTTCAACTGTGGTAACTGTGGTGAACGATCCTCTTACGCTCCAATCAAAAAAAGAATTCAGTTTTTATGATATAGTTTCTTTAGGAAAAGGCCGATCTCAATTGTACTTGGCAACCTTGCCAAGGTTGAAGTCGAGGGTTCGAATCCCTTCGCCCGCTCCAAATCCTGACCCCACCTTTAAATTTCAAAATTTATTTGCAATGTACTTTAAGGTTATCAATAATTATGAAAAAAATATTTATAATTTTTTTTTAAAAAAATGTATTATGTTCATTAAATGCCAGTATTTATAAAAAGTAATATTAATTTGTTATTTTATACTTCAGTATTTTTCTTTTCTTTATTAATTTCAAATCAAATTAAAGCTGCAGAATGTTCATTAAATGATGTAAGTTTTTTTAATTTAGACCAAGATCAAATAGTTGCTATTGAGAACTCAGGTGGGCAATGTAAAAAAAATAATGAATCAATTGACATTCAGATAGATAGTTGCACCACAAATAATTTTAATAATCCATTATTTGTGGCAACAATAACTAATAATTCTAGTTATAACTTTGATGCATTCCAAGTTATTTTTGATATCTATGACAGTTATGGTTACGGTATGGATGATGTGTTTGCATTTACAGATGGCGTGAGGCCAGGACAAACAAAAATTTACCAAATGGAATTGTTTTGGCCAGATGAGGATACCTGTTACAGCATAGGTAAAATGGAAATAACTGACATATATATATCCATTTGGGGTGATGATAGATACTCATTGCCAAAAAATTTACAAAATAAAATTGAGTCTATCACTAATATTCGTTGGATGGATGACTCCATCAAACTTAATTCTAATTTATTTATAAATATTTTATAAAATAAATTTTGTATATTTTCATATTAATTTATTATTAAAGTTGGTGTAGGCGGGGAGAATTGAACTTCCGATCCTACCCTTGCCAAGGTTGAATTCGAGGGTTCGAATCCCTTCGCCCGCTCCAAGTAGTTTTGAATGACAAAAATACATCAACTTAAACCAATTTAAATCTCTTAAAAATTTGAGTTTTCAAAAAATAAACCGTAATCTCTAATAAAATTTTTTTCTATTGTTGAACTTTTTCTAATTTTGAAAGTTAGTTCTTCATTCAATTTAAAGCCATTTATGTCAAATTTCTTTACCCAATAGTCTTGGTTCTGAGTATTTACATGGTGATAACCTTTTTTACCAAGCGGAGCATATGTACAAAAAACATATTTGCATTTTTTTAATAAATTAAAATAATTATCAGAAAATATTTCGTCTACGTGTTCAAGAAATTCAACACACCAACAAAGATCAAAATTTTCATTTGTTTCAAAATAACCTTTTGTAAAATCATGTATTTTGAAGCTTTCTTTATTTGATCTAATTATTGAATTATCACCATCAATACCTAAAGAGCTGATACCAATTTTATTAGCAAAATCTACTAAACCACCTGGTCCACAACCTACATCTACTAAAGTTTTAATTTTTTTAGATCTAATTATCGTATTTAATGCACCTTCATCAACCCATGTTTTGTTCCCATGTCCAGATAAATGAGGTTCAAGCCTATATGGCTCAAAATATTCTAAATCGATTATTTTGGTATTTACTATAACTGTCCTAAATAAAATGGAACAATCAAAGTACTTTTTTAATAATTCATTGTAAACAAGATCAGTGAAATTTTGATTTTTTTTTGAAGTAGATTGAAAAAAAATTTTATCTTGAAATCTTTCATCAATTTTTAATTTTTGACCAATTGTACTCAAAAAGGAAATTTCTTTTAAATCAAAATTATTATTTTTATTCATTGCATTAAATAATATCGGATTAAAGTTTTGTAATCCATAATTTACAAATCCAATAAAAGGTAAAATAAAAATGTATTCTGTCCTGATTAATGATAAATCTAATATTTTATTTGTAAAACTGATTTGATTAACAGTTTTGGATGAAAAAAATATATTTATTATTAGATCATATTTTTTATTTAATTTTTTGAAATCTGATAAAGTATAAATTATATCAAAATTTTTTTCTTTAAATTCATTTTTTATTTTTTCGATTTCTATTTTCTCTCTTTTATCCTTAAAGGGTAACTCTGAGAAATAACTATCTTCTAGAATCAGTATATTTGTACTTTTATTATCAAATATATAAGATTTTATAATTTTGTAAAAATTGTTATGCATAACTTGGAATAATCATATAAACTTTTTTATATTATTCCAACACGTTCCGTCTAAAATTTCAGAAATAGAGTAGTGAGTAAATGATATTGCAGATTTTAGACTTTTTAAATCAGGAACTGATAAATGTTCAATCATATCTATTTTATTTTCAACAATTTCATAAACGAAGGATCTTTTATCCATTGCTATTACAGGTATATTTAAAAATAGACTTTCTATAGCAGAACCACTTGAGAAAGTTACACAACACCTTGACTTATGAAGATCATTTTCAATGTTTATATTGCTACTTAGGTAAACATTTTTAATATTAAGAATTTTTTCATTCTCTATTCTATATATATCTTTTTGCAGTGGGTGATCTCTAAATATAATTTCGTCATTAGTAAATTCTCGTATTTTTTTTATTGTATTTATAGCCCAGTTATAAGGGTTAATTGGCTTTACAGCAGAATCATTTACCATTTGATTGATTAAAAGTATTGATTTCCCGTTTTTATTTTTTTTTGAAAAAAAAGGAAATTCAAAATTTTCACGTATAAAATCTTTGTTATATTTTTCTATAAAATCTATACCTAAGTGATCACCAGCCATCACTCTAAGATATTTTTGGGAAATAAGAGATTTGCTTACATTTCTAAATATTATTGGACTTTCAATAAATAGAAATTTTTTTTTGTTTTTTGAAATATATTCTTCACTATTCTCATTTTTATTTGAATACTGTACTACCAAATCATATTTATCTAAAAATTTTTCAGCAGCTTCCTTAGACATTTTTTTAAAATTATTTAAAAGGATAAATTGTACTTTTTCTATCTTCTCAAAATTAGCAATATAAAGAACTAAATTAATAATAAGAAAGTGTTTGTAATTTGTGGGTTGTAAATTTGCACCGTATACCAATTCACTTAAGGGTCCATTATCTTTTACTATACCTAAAATAGATTTCATACTTTACGCAAAATTTATTAAATTATACACAAAGTACATAATAAGATAAATAAATATAAATTGTATATTTGTATTTAAAATTTATTTAATACTAAATAAATTATATAATTTGATTATTTATGAAAATTTTTAATTTGTTTCCCTTAACAATATTAGAGGACACCATAGAAATAACTGACGAAGATAGAGATACGCTTGTCCAATCAATTATAAAAATGAAGAGTGATAATGAAGATAATAAAAAATCTGACTATGCGTGGACTGGAGATACTAAAGGTCACGAATTTTTATTTAATAATAAATTATTTAAAAATTTATCTAATAAGATTTCTAACTCAATCATTAATTATTTAAGAGTTTTAGATATAAATACGGATCTTTTGGATATTTATTATCAAAGATCTTGGGCAACTTATACCGAGAGTGAACAAAAAATTAATTTTCATACTCATTCTCAATCGAACATAAGCTTTGCATACTATCTTCTAAAACCAAAAAATTCTGGTGGTATAATTTTTAAATCTAATGAATTACAAAATGAGTTAGCAAAAAACATATTTACTTCGAGTAAACTTGAAAAGTCTCTTATAAAAAAAGCTAATGTGTATAATTCAGATAAATCAATGTTTGATCCAAATCAAGGTTCAATAATTATTTTTCCCTCAAAGACACCACATGCAACATTGCCTAACAAATCATCATCGCCAAGAATATCAATTTCAGGGGATGTTACTATAATGCTTAAAAATAGTAATGGTTTCGAACATTTAATGCCTAACTTTAGAAATTGGACAAAATTCTAAAAAGATTTATAAAATATAATCGCACTTAATTTTTTTATGATACAAAAACCGATTACAATTTACACAGACCACATAATGAATAAATCATTATGTTACAGTTTTGCTAAAGGTTCTAATTCTCTTTTATGTCATGTAAATAAATTTACAGAATATGACAGAACCATAGCTACTTACGGTGTTTTGAGGGGTACATTTGAAATAATTAAAAAGGTGAAAAATTATTATTACATTGATCATGGTTATTTCAATCAATCTAAAAGAGAATTCAAAAATAATAGAACTGGTGTAATAAATCTAGATGGGTATTTTAGAATTGTATATAACAATTTAATACATAACGGGGATGGAGATTTTCCAGAAGACCGATTAAGAAAACTTAATCTGGATATTAAAAGTCAAACTAAAAGTGGTAATTACATTATATTATCTGAACCCTCTGAAATTATTAAACAAATATATAATCAATATAATTGGGTTGATGAAACAAAAAAAATTATAAGAAAATACTCTGATAGGGAGATAATTGTTCATAATAAATTTTCTAAAGCCCCATTAAATCAATTATTAAAAGATGCTTGGGCTTTTGTAAGTCTTCAATCGACAGCAGGTTTCAAAGCAATGTTAAATGGTATCCCAACTTTTTTCACCTTAGATTCATTAAATAAAATTAATAAAATTGAAACCATAGAAAATCCAAAAATAAATTACAAAATTTTAAATAATTTAGCTTATGGTCAATGGACTATAAAAGAAATTGAAAGTGGTGAAGCTTGGGAAAATATAACAAAAAATAGTTTATAAGAATATTTAAAATTTAACTTTTGTTTTTTATTTGAATTGTAATATTAAAACTAATGACTATTCTTTCTTCACTAGTTAAATTTTCATTAACAGAATGATCGAGAAAACTGGGGAATAATATTAAAGCACCTTCTTTTGGACTGATTGCATTTACTTGAGCATTTAAAGAGTTTGGAGCTTTGGCATTTGGGTGCGAATAAACGGGTGCTGGTCTTGGATCATAAAAAACAATATCTCCAGAATTTTTTGGTGCTCTTACATAATATGCTCCACTAATAGTACTATTTCCATGTTGGTGTCTTAAGTTAGCTGAGCCTCCTATATTAATTATGCTCCATATATTATTAATTTTTACTATTTGTTTCTGCGTATCCCAATTCATATCTTTCATAGTTTTTTCAATAGAGGGAGAAATAAATGAAATAAAATTATGAGGTTCTTTGTCATTAATATCAAAATCTTTTGAATGCCAACCATTAGTATTGCTTTTTTTTATTCCGTTTTGATCTTCATTTTGTAGTCTTTTTACATAATCATACATTTCTTCATTGACAACATTGTAATCATCAAGTTGAAAAGCCCAAACAGGTGTAGAAAAAAATAGATTTGGTTTTGTCATACTTACTATGTATATTAAATTAACTTATCAGTAAACACATCTAAAATAATTGCCTAAATGATATTAAATTTTTAAATTATTTTTCATATTAAAATATTTCTTTACTATTTTTATTGTTTTTAAAATTCTATCATGATGTGCATTAAAATTTTTTCTTCCAGATGTAATTTGGTGATGTTTTTTTATTAAAATTCTTAAGTAATTTGGGAGCATATCTTTTTATTCAATGCTTAAATAACCTATTTTTCGTAAAATAAAGTGAAATATTATTTTTGATTGCAAAAGCAATTATTTTTTTATCATTAATCGAGCCACTTGGTTGAGCAACTACATTACAACCATTTTTTTTTAATAAATTCAAGCTATCAGTAAAAGGAAAAAATCCATCAGAAGCGCATACAAAATTTTTATTTTTGAAATATTTTTTTTTATTTTTTAAAGCAAATTTCAAAGCGTCTACTCTATTTGTTTGTCCGTGTCCCAATCCTAATGTTTGTTTATTATTTGATAGAACAATAGCGTTCGATTTCAAATGTTTTACTACTTTCAGTGAAAACACTATATCTTCTAGAGTCTTAGTTGATGCTTTTTTATTTGAAACTAAGTTCAAAAATTTTTTACTTAATACAGTTCTATCTTTTGTTTGATATAAATCACCAAATAATGTTGATTTATAATCTAGATCATTTTTTTTCAATTTAGGTTTTTTAATTAAAATTAAATTTTTTTTTAACTTTAAAATTTTTTTCGCTTCTTTATCAAAACCAGGAGCAACTATCATTTCAAAAAAATGCTTAACAATTATATTAGCAAGTTTTAAATTTACGTATCTATTAAGTAAAACGATACCTCCAAATGCACTTTTAGAATCACTTTTGTACGACATTCTAAATGCATTAATAATATTACTTGACGATGCTACCCCACAAGGATTTGTATGCTTAATAATTATTGAAGTTGGCTCTTCAAACTCATTTAAACAATTGAGACCACTATCAAGATCAATTATATTATTATAACTGATTTTTTTTCCACTAATTTGAAATTTAAATACAGATTCTTTATTTCCATGAACAAGGTAGGAGGCTTGATGTGGGTTCTCACCATATCTTAGTTTTGTTTTAATACTTTTAATTTTCATTTAACCACTTTGAAATAATACTATCATATTCAGAAGTTTCTTTAAAAACTTTTAAAGCCATTTTTTTTCGAAATGAAAGACTGGTAGATCCATTGTTTTTATCTAAATTTTTTATTAATTTAGAATAATCTTTTTGATCAATAATTGGAGTGATATATTTAAAGTTTTTACTACTAGCTCTTAACAAGCTTGGGCCACCAATATCAATCATTTCTATTGTTTCATCTTTATTGCTTCTTCTAGAATATTTTTTAAATGGATAAAGGTTAACTACCACGATATCTATTTCTGGAATGTTTAATGATAAAAATTGTTTTGTGTGCACTTCATTTTCTCTTATATAAAGTAAAGAACTGTAAATAAGAGGGTTTAATGTTTTAACTCTTCCATCAAACATTTCTTTAAATTTTGTCAATTTTGAAATATCAATACAATTATAACCTAATGATCTAATTTTTGCACCTGTTGTACCACTTGAAATAAAATAATAATTATGTTTTACCAAATTTGAACATAAATAATTCAAATCTTTTTTGTTAAATACAGATATTAAGGCAAATTTCTTTTTTAAATTTTTTCTAATGACCATTTTTTTACAGTTTTTTTATTATTTAGTATGCCTTTAATAACAATCTGTTTTGTAGGTTTTGTTAAATTGTTATCAACCAATATACTATTTTCTACGATTAGTTCTAATTCACTTTTGAATAACCAAATATTATCTAATTTTGTTTTTAAAATTATATTTTTTTTACTATTTGTAAAATTAAAAGTCATGCCATCGGCTAAATGAAATCTTATATGATAAATTAATTTATTTTTAATTTCTTTATAAGAAATAAAACTATCTTCACCAAATATTTTGTTTTCATACATATCAATTACTAATTTTCTTTTAATTATTTTATTAAATTTTTTTAAATATCCATTATGTGATCCTTCAAATATTACCTCTGTTGGAGTATCTTCTCTTCTAAAGGCAACCGATTGAGGAAACTTTACAGGTGGATTTCCTTCTTTAATTTCACTTATATTAGTATTTTGTAGTATAATGGTTGAATGAGCAGCACTATAACGTAAATATTCAGGATTTTTACCAAAACTTTCTGATGCACCACAATTTGTAAAAATTTTTTCTCCACAACCACTTACTTCTAAAGATAGTGTTCCTGCACTAAGATTTGAACTTATTTTATCTTGATTTGGTTGAATTACCTCAAAAAAAACTTTTTTATTTTTATCAGCATAAAATGCAATACCGTTACTAACGTTTTTAAAATCTCTTTTCCTCAGATAATTTTCTTTGTTAATAGAATTATTTATTATCTTAGTATAAATATTATTCGAACCGTTGAATAAGGGCAAGCTACCATCATCATGGAAATATTGATTCAATATTGATGTCATTTTTAATAATGTTTCCTCTAAATCTTTAAATTTATCAATTTTAAAAAAAAGAAAGATATTTTTTATTTCGTTTAAATTATTTATAAACTTGGTATGCTCTAAAACATTATAGCTTTTATGCATCCCTAATTTATCAATTTGATTTTTTATAATGAATTTAATATAACTTAAATTTTTTTCTTTGAACTTTTTAAGTATTATTGACGACAATAAAAATGCCACTAAATCAAATGAAGTTATTGCATTCATTTTTTTTGTGTTAAATTCAAATAATATTCTTTGCATGTGATTATAAATTATTAAATCTATTCTTTTTCTAGAGACTAAGGAAGATGACGAGTTTATATACTCATAATTATATAATAAATTTATAAATCTTCTTGAAGTGAGATCTTCAGACCATGGAAAATTTAGTCTATTCTTATTAATCTTATACCAACCAAAAACTGATTCTTTTGAAAGATTTATTCCAATTTTTCCTCCGAGCTTATTAGAAAAATTTAGAAAATCAAAAGTGTGTATATTTTTATTATTTAACTTAAAAAAATTTTTTTTAAATATAAATAATTTTATTAATTGATAATTTGTAAAATCAATCTTTCTAAAATTTAAATCTTTAAAATCAAAATGTTTTTTTGGACCAATCTTTAATATAATAAATGTAAAAAATATCTTTCTTATAGTAAAAATCATTTTATCTTCTTTAAGTATGCTGCAAAAAATCCATCAATATTATATTCAAAAAATTTACTAGGTAATGTGAACATAAATTTTTTTTTAAAAAGTTTTTTATACTGCATGTTTTTTTTATTTAATGTAAAATCATACAATCTAAAATCATTATTATTTCTAAGAAATTTATGAATCTGATTTTCAGTTTCATTTTTTATAAATGAACAAACCATGTAAAGTATAAAACCATTTGAATTCACCAATAAAGAGGCTTTATTCAACATTTGTTCCTGAACTTTAATTAAATATTCAAAATTTGGTTCTTTACGTTTAAAGAAGATTTCTGGATTTTTTCTTATTGTTCCAACAGCTGAACAGGGTGCATCAATTATTATAAAATCGTATTTTTGTGTACTGCTCAATTTAATGAAATCTTTATTTAAAATCTTTGCTTTAAATCTCAATCTTTTTAAATTATTTTTAAGTATTTCAATTCTACTTTTACTTTTATCATTCAATGTAATATTAATTTTTTTAGATAAAATTTGAAAAGATTTTCCACCAGGTGCTGCACATGAATCTAGAAATCTCATTTTTTTATTAACAAATTGAATATTATTCAATGGAAAAAAAGAAGAAAAATCTTGGACCCACCAATCACCATTAAAGTAAGATTTAATATTTTCTAAACCATTTGTATTTTTGTCAATTAAAAAACCCGATGTTTCTGAAGTTAAATAAATTTTTTGGTCAAAATTTTTCAGTTTATCTTTATTTTTAAAAACAATATGAAGATCTGGTTTTTCAAAAAAATTTTGTATAAAATCTTTTCTTTCATTATCATCTAATTCCTTAACTTTATTAACAAACCAATGTGGTAGATCATTAAATTCTATTTTAATATTTCTTAAACTTTTTTTGTTTATAGCAATTTGTTTCAAGCTTGCGTTTATCAATCCGTGATAAATTTTTAATTTTTTAGCTATTTCAACCGAACAATTAATAACTGCATACTCTTTTATATCTAGAAATACAATTTGTGTTATTGCACTTATCAGTAATATTTTTTCATGATCCCTAGTTCTTTTTTTTATATATTGTTTCAATATTTTTATCGCATGTATATGAAATCTCAAAGAATTTAGAACTACATAGTTTACAAAAGATATATCTTTTTCTAAATTATTTTTTATAATATTTTTAATATCTGAATTGTCTAAAGTCTTATTATACTTATAAATTGAATATAAGATATTATGAATATCAAATCTAATTTTTTCACCCTTGAGCATTATTTTAAATTAATTAATTATTTATTTTAGATAATTATATTATAAACAAGAAAAATAAAATATATTGAGATATGCGAGGTTATTTAGAGACAATAGTAGGTGCAATGTTTGCAGGTAAAACTAGTGAACTTCTCAAAAGAATTCTTTGGGCAAAACATCAAAACAAAAAAATATTTGTTATAAAACCAAGTATAGATAACAGATATTCAAATGAAAAAATTATAACTCATAATAACTTGAGTCATGAATGTTATGCAATGAATAATTGGGATGAAACAATTAAAGATTTCACTTTCGAAAAAAATAATGTTGATGTTGTTTTTTTAGATGAAATTCAATTTATGGATACAAAAAATACACTAGAAAATGTAGAAAATATTTTAAACAAAGGTATAGACGTTGTGTGCTCGGGTCTCGATCAAGACTCCAGAGGGAAACCTTGGGAAACATCCTCAATGTTATTAGGTTTATCTGACAAAATTGTTAAAATATATGGTTTCTGCAATGTATGTGGCCTTGAAGCTACTAAAACTTATAGAAAAACTGTAGGAGGAGAGAGAACACAAGTAGGCGCAGCTAATATTTACGAACCTAGGTGTTTAAAGCACTGGGAGCCAAGATAATTTATTTATTTTTTCTATTTTCAATTAAATTATCTACAACAGAAGGATCTGCTAAAGTTGAAGTATCTCCTAAATTCTCAAAATCATTAGATGCAATTTTTCTTAAGATCCTTCTCATAATTTTCCCTGATCTTGTCTTTGGTAAACCAGCTGTAATATGGATGAAGTCAGGTGTAGCTATAGGACCAATTTTTTCTCTTATAGTTTTTTTCAAATCTAAGACTAAATCTTCAGATTGATCTACTCCTACTTTTAGAGAAACATAACAATACAAGCCATTACCTTTGATATCATGAGGATAGCCTACAACAGCTGCTTCAGAGACATCTTTATGTGATACAAAAGCACTTTCTATTTCAGCAGTACCTAAATTATGACCAGATACTATAATCACATCATCCACTCTACCTGTAATCCAATAATATCCATCTTTGTCTCTTTTGCACCCATCACCCGTAAAATATTTTCCATCAAATTGAGAAAAATAAGTATCAATAAATCTTTTATGATCTCCATAAACAGTTCGCATTTGACCAGGCCATGAACGCTTCATACATAACATTCCTTCACATTCGCCTTCTAATTCATTACCATCTTTATCAACTATACATGGTTCGATTCCATAAAAAGGTTTTGATGCAGAGCCTGGTTTTAATTTTATTGCACCTGTCTGAGGTGATATCAGTATTCCACCTGTCTCAGTTTGCCACCATGTGTCTACAATTGGACATTTAGAATTACCCGGTACTTCATAGTACCACTTCCATGCCTCTGGATTTATAGGCTCACCAACTGTTCCTAAAAGTTTTAATGAAGATCTGTCGGTTT
>Ga0163109_10003875_pt1 | contig 11399 bp, 15 predicted proteins | sample CRUFie1St13metaG_FD_108704 | JGI IMG/M metagenome (GOLD analysis project Ga0163109, IMG submission 108704) | Marine microbial communities from the Costa Rica Dome - CRUD Field 142mm St13 metaG | ecosystem: Environmental > Aquatic > Marine > Oceanic > Photic zone | place: Costa Rica: the Eastern... | reverse complement strand
TGTACTCCTTATTGTAGTATACTCTGTAAGCACCATTTGTAGGCAGTAACTCACAGTTTTTTAAACTATCGTTTGCTTCAACCCATAGTTCAAATTCTTCTTTGATCTTACCTTGTCCTGTAATTACAGTAACATACTTAAGACCTTGATGCTTGTTTTCATGAACAAACTTTGTGAACACTCTCCAAGCATCTTGTACATAATAACCGTGTAAATCTAATCTAGCCATTATATACTAACTTTATTTATAGCAACCTATATCTTTCCAGCTTCTAATAACCTTTTACGGTTCTTTAAATGCTGTTTCTCAATATTGTCTTTGCTCTGTCCATTATATAATACTGCGTAGTGTTCGTCAACCATTTTTTTATTAATTGTGGTTTTTTCCCAAACTAGTTCTCCTAGTATTCGGCCAAACTTACCAGTCTTATCTTTGTGGGTTCTAAGTACTGCCATACTTCCAACTGGATAATGATCTTTCATGTACTGCTTAGAAAGTAATCCAAAACGTTTTTCTTCTTTGTCTCTTGTTCTTGATTCTGGAGTATCTATTCCTAATAACCTGACACGTTCTTTGTGCATCCATATTCCAAAACCCAAATCAATATCAACATCTACAGTATCGCCATCGATTACTCTTAATATTTTACATTTATATTCGTGCATCTTTTTTTATATTTCCTATTGTGTTTTTAATACTTGTATTATAAAAAGATTTAACTTTTTTATCTACTTCGGTATTTGCGTTTATTATAACATGATATCTAGTTTGATTGCTAGTATTTTTTACCATGTGATAGTTTTGAGTATTTATTTTAATTGCCTGTCCTTCTTTAAAAGGAATACGTCCAATATAATCTTGATCTTTTAGTTTTGTTTTGTCCATAGGATTTGGATAAAACATGACTGCATGGCATCCATACGGATCAAATAAAGGAAAATTAAATTGTCCACATTCTTTATCGTGTTGTAACTCACTATAACCTTCTGGTTCTAGAGCCATAACTTTTATGCTATGTAATTCTGTTACATTAAATTTTACTGGAAATACGTTTTTTAACCAAGACATCATAGCTGGACAACTGTCTAATAAATTTTCATTCCAATCATTTTCATATATTATAAGATGTTTCCATCCCTTTCCGTATTCAGTTTCAAAGATAGTAAATTTATTTTCAACTTTTATGATTTCTTCTAACCAAGTTGTATGACCGTATTGGATATCAAATTCTATCCAAGGAATATAATTGTTTTGTATAAATGTATTGTAATCTTTTATTTCATCAGTAGATTCTATCAATGCTTTTAACTTAAAGTGCTCTCTATTGATCGTTGGTAATTTCCAGGCATCTTTGCCTAAATAATCTGGAATGAACATTATTGATTATGTATTTTGATATTGTTGATTTGTTTCAATTGATGTTATTTTATCTTTTAACCAAAGTTTGTGTTTTTTCATTACAGATAATTTATTTTCATCTGATTGGTTATCGTTTAACATTTTTTCTATAGCTGTATGTAATTTATTGTGTTCTGTTTTTAATTTTTCTAATTCTGGATTTGACATTATTCTTCATCCTCGTTTTCATTAAATGTTAAAACAACGGTAACGCCATCTTTTTCACTTAACTCATAAACAAGATTTCCGGTTGCTTGACCATTTCCTAACTGGCCGGTATCGTAAAGATATTGTGCTAATGCATCTACCACTTGTTGATTTGTTAGTTTAAATGTTTTTTTGTTATTTTTATCTGCCATAATGTGTCCTGTTCTTTTTATTTATCACTTATAGATAATTTCTTATCTGAATAAGCCTCAATAACATTTTAGTGTCTTCTGTATTGTATAGTTTTTGCAGTTTTTCTGCATGTCTACACTTATCCATAAATTCTTTATACTCATTATTTTTATCTTCTGTTGTATGTAACCATTCTTCTCTAAACTGACTGTAGGTTGCATCCACATCTTTCCATGCTTCTGTACGTTGTGTCCTTAAATCAACCCACCAATTATATAGTATTTTAATTTCATTTAATGCAGATTGATAAACTGGATCTTTTTGTTTTTGTGAATATAGCCAATCTATGCCTTGTAGTCCTTTTTCTTTACTTTTATAAGACTGATCTGATCCTGTATATATTTGTGCTATTTGATATTCAACAAAGTTTTGTAAATGAGTAAAACTGTCATGTAGTATTTGATCACCTATAGACATCGGCTCCGACTTATCAGGAACAGTGCTAAACCATTGGCGAATAACTTTTACTATTGACATAATTTATTGTAACACAAATGTATTATTAGATCAATCGTCTTTTTTAACCAAAGTAAATTGTTCTGCTATATTACCTTGGAATTGGTATGAACCATAATGATCTAAATTTATAGAAGGATCCATCCAAATTTCTCCACCCATTTTTTGCCAACGTCTACAGAATGTATAATCTTCCGATAGATATCTATTTGTGTCTGGATCTATCATTGTATCAAACAATGCATAAAAATAAGGATTTAATTCTGGTGCAGTATTAAGATCATTTGTATATCTTGTGTCTGCGTATTCTTTAACCATTTTATCAATTACTGATCTTTTAATCATCATAAAACCAGTTCCTGCATCTAACACAGGAATCAGTCCTTGGACTAACGGTATTTCATTTGAATCCATATGATTTCTTTTAATGTTTAAAACATACGATGCTTGAAACTTTGCTAACTCCATTGCATCTTTTGGTTTTTGTTCTAATGCAACACCGTGTACTGCTGGCCAATTAATTGACTTCTTAGGATAAGCACCAGTTACAATATCTTTATCTCTGTGCAATAACTTTACTACGTCTTGTGGAATGAATCCAATATCTGCATCAATAAACATCAAGTGGGTGTAATCTGGATTTTGTAAAAACATTGCTAATAATGTGTTACGTGCTCTGGTAACTAAACTTTCATTTGAAAGTGTTGCAAGTGTAAAATTTAATCCATAATGTTTAAAAAGTATAGATAGTCCTGTCATTGCTTTTAAATACGGCTCACCAACCATACCACCATAACAGGGTGTTGCTACCATAACATGATGCTTTCTCAAATCTTCCATATTAACATCAATACGGTCATTCATATTTTGACTTAAAGGTTTGTTTAATTGTGTGTTATCTTTTTTGCTCATTTATTAATCTCCTGTTCCAGGGTTTTCAGAAAGAAGATCTCTTTTAGATTTTTGATCTGGCATGTTAGTTGGACCATATTCTTCTGCTTCTGGTAACGCATCTTTCTTTTTTGTTATGTTCGGCCATTTTTTACTGTACTCAGTATTTATGTGTATCCAATAGTCCAATTCACTTTTCGCTATATTTGGATCAGAATCTGCCACAATTGCATCAACTGGACATTCTGGTTCACACACTCCACAATCAATACATTCTTCTGGATTAATTGCTAAAAAGTTTTCCCCTTCATAGAAACAATCTACAGGGCATACTTCTACGCAGTCCGTGTGCTTACATTTTATACATTCATCCTTTACTACATAAGTCATACTGATATAATACTACAAATACCTATTTTAGTCAATGTCTTAAACAACAATATCTGAAATGCTCGGCTTTAGTTTTTCTGGATGTTTTTCAAAATTTGAAATTGTATTTTCAGCATAACCAAAACCTATCATTACTGCCGGAACACCATCAATCCTTAAAAAACTTTGTAAACAGTTTTTATCAAAACAACCACAAAATCCATTTTGTATACCTAGTGATTCTGCTGTAAGAATTGTATTCCAACAAGATAATCCAACATCTAGATAATCATTATCAATAGGATCACCATCTGGAAAATACCAAACTAAAATTAATGGTGCTAACATTTGACCATTGATTTGCGTTGATAATATTCCTTTACTTTGCCATTGTTGGGCTTCTTTGTATGATCGAGGACTACGAATCACCATGTTGTCATCGTCATCATTATATCTAACATTTTCTTTAGATACTGTACAAATATAATCATAAAGATCAACTTTAATTTTTCTGTGTTCTAATGATTGCCCTAAAACTTTAACTTTAAAATTATATCTATTATTGCAAGAAGGTGTTTTATTTACAGCTTGTTTTATAATACTAGTATGTTCTGCTGATATGGGATTTCCGTTAAAATCCTTTACTGTTGTTCTATTTTTAAGTATTTTTTCTAATTGTTCTAACATGCAAATATTTATATATTAAGTATTGCTATTATATACTTTTATATCTGGCGGAGAGAGTGAGATTCGAACTCACGAAAGAGTTGCCCCTTTGCCGGTTTTCAAGACCGGTGCTTTCAACCGCTCAGCCATCTCTCCGTATACTGTACTTATTCCATCATAGGTCGTGATAACTTATCTAGAACTTCTTCTCTAAATAATTTACAACCTTTGGCTACATTTTTTATCCAGTCCCCTGATGCATCTGAATCAGCTGAGTCAGAAATATATTTGTAACACAAAAATTCAGTACTATATTTTTTACAAGTTTTTGCTATTGCGTATGCTTCCATATCAACAATATCACAGTCTATTTTTGGTTTCGATGTAGCAAACGTATCTCCTGTGCCACACACTACATCAGATGTACCTAACATGACATCTTTTTCGTAAGGTGTTTGCCCAAGTTTAAAATTTAATGGTGTTGCATCCATATCTCTATCAACAAATCCTGTAACTTTTACTAATCCTTTTATATTAGGATTTACAGAACCTGCTGTGCCGTAATTGATAATTAGTTTTGGTTTGTAATCTTTTATCAGTTGTGTTGTTATTGTTGCGGCATTAATTTTACCAACACCTGTAAAAAAAACATCTGTGTAAAATAAACCTTCGACTTCTTGTGGTATTGCACATAATACAATTGTGTGAATCATATTACGTAAATTTCTTTATCGTCTGTAATAAACCAAATCCTGCGATACCTGCCATAATCAAATGTTTCATACAAGGATCACTCATTAAACCATCAAGTAAACCTGCAATAGCGGCATTAGTGATTCTTTGAATTGCACTTGCTAAATTTTTTAAATCTGCTAATATCATTTGTGCTAGTTGAACAATGTAGCCGATTACTCCTGTAATAAGATTTAGTAATCCAAGTGCTTGGCTAATGAACCCTAGTATTTGATTCAACACTCCTGCACCTTTTGATAAGGCACCAAATATATCATCAATAAAAGCACAAGGACCTGTACCAACTGCGGCCGCGGATCCTAATGATGTGCTGAGTGCATTTATTCCTTGTCCGATTGATAACATTTGTCCAATTGGTTTAGGTAAATGTCCTGTAGGTAAACTAAAAGTTGGTCCACCTTGTACACCCATAAATGAAAATGGATTAGAATTTCCGTAATCAGTTTGATCTACTCCACTTTGTATATTTGTATGCTTATTAAAATCATTTAGTATTCCATCGACTTTACTTAATTCGTTTACTTCAGCATCTGTTAACTTTCTCGATGCACCACCGTCTATTGCACTTCCAGGCACAGTTGCTCTAGTGGCATAATTTGGATCATTCCAACCAGCTGGTAATCCGTTTAGTCCTACCCAGCCATTTGAGTTACCATCGTATAAGTTTGATTTGATTTTTGAAATATTTTCTGTGTGTGGATTTTTAAATGCGGCCATTGTCTTAATGTCATTGCCCCAAAGATCTTTTCCATCTTTTACATCAAACAATCCGCTTTGCAAACTTTCTTTTGCAATAGGACCTAAACTTTGGCTGATAGCTGTTCCATCAAAATTTTTATACAATCCTTGATCTTCACCTGGTAATATCGTTTGTGCCATTTTTATTCCTTAACTATTTGCAATCACATTTGGTGATCCTGCATTTACTTTTATTCCACAACTATATGCATCACCGATTCTACCAACGGGTTGATTGTTTGCATATACATTTGGAGATCCACTTGTAAGTGATGTTACATGAGGTATACACAATATAAATCCATGTGGAGTATTATTATCTCCAACTCTATGCAAAGGTATATTGTTTACCAAAACATCTGGTGATCCTGTTGCACAAGATCCTGCCGCACATGGCGGATGATTTGTATCTGCATCTCCAATTCTTGCTACCTGTGGCATTGTTTTCTCCTATTATAATAGTATTTATTACGTAACTATCGATGGTGTACTAGGAGTAACAAGTTTTGATGTACTTTTTGTGTATGCATCTTTGGCTTGTTTATTGGCCAAAACTGCTGTGATTATCGTACTTTTTAAAAACTCAAATGTTGCTTCTGGATCAGCCATAATCATGTATGCTGTCATTCCGACGCCTGTTTGAGTCATTGCTAGTGCTAAAGGTTTTGATACTTTGTAAGAAGCGTCTGTTTCTTCTATCAATTTACCAATTACTTCATCACTACCAACTGTACGAAATACTACAATGTCATCCTTGTTTAGTTTTTGCTTTAACATTTTTTCTTTCTTATTATAGTTCAAAGTTTTCAAAAGTTTTATCATCAACGTCTTGTTTTAATCCGCCAATAATATAACTTTCAACTTCAGTTTCTTGTGGAGCAACTTGTAAACCACTTGAGTTTAACCAATGTTGTGTCCACGGTAAAGGATTTGCATTAGCAGATTGATCATAAACAGGATCATATCCTAGTGCTTTCAATCTTTTGTTTGCAATCCATTCAACATAGTCGCCTAATAGTTTTTCATTTAAACCAATAATTGAACCATCTTTGAATAAGTGTCTTGCCCATGCTTTTTCTTCTTCTACACAATTTTTAAACATTTCAATTACGTGATTATCTAAACCTTTCATTGCTTTTGTCATTCCGGTATCATCATTTTTCTGCCAATTTTTAATAACCTGTGTTGACAAGTTTAAGTGTGTTGCTTCATCACGAGCGATAAGTGAAATAATCTTTGCTGAACCTTCCATTAGTTTTAGTTCACCAAATGCAAAAGTACAAGCAAATGATACATAGAATCTCAAACCTTCTAAGATGTTTACATTAATCATTGCAAGATATAATTGTTTTTTAACCTCAAGTATATCACCTTTGCCTTTAACAAAATAATCTTCTGCCATTTTAGAAAATCTATCATAATTTTCTGTGACCGATACGGCTCTTTTTAAAATTTCCTCATCATTTAAAATTGTATCAAATACTTCTGATGGATCAGCATACACGTTTTTCATAATATGTGTGTATGAACGTGAATGAATTGTTTCAAAGAAATCCCAAGTAACAATACATCCTTCTAATTCTGGATTTGATACATAAGGTAAAAAAGCCAAACTAGGACCACGTCCTTGAACTGAATCAAGTAGTGTTTGATATTTCAAATTTGAAGTAAAGATATGCTTTTGTTCTGGACGAAAATTTTGATAATCAGCACGATCTTTTTGTAAACTGACTTCTTCAGGTCTCCAAAAATACCCAAGCATAGTTTGGTTAAGTTTGTCCAATGCAGGATATTTAAAAACGTCATATCTCTGCACACTCTGATCTTCCCCAAAGAACATCGGCTCTTTGGTAAAATCTATTTCATTTCTATTAAATACTGTCTTTGCCATAATTCTATTATATACTCTTTTACTACCTTGTCAATATTTATTTAAATTGCACATGAATCACATGCTTCGTCATCTTGTGATTGTTGCTGTTCTGCACTAGCAAGTGCCTCATCTAAAGTTTCTACATTTTCCTGATCAGTAATATTTGGCTCTTCACCTTTAAAGTCATATGTATTTTGATAATATGACGTTTTCCAACCAAGTTTATATGTTGTTAAAAAGTCTTTAGTTAGTACACTCATAGGAACTTCGTTGTTGTCGTAGTGTAAAGGATTATAACTCCAGTTTCCACTTATAGCTTGATCGAAGTATTTTTGCATTGCCGCAACAATGTTAATATATCCTTCGTTGCTAGGCATATCCCATAATAGTGTATAGTGCTTCTTATAAGTTTCGTATTGAGGAACTATTTGTTTTAATGGTCCTTTTTTGGATTTCTTAATTGACAAATATCCTCTTGGTGGTTCAATACCATTTGTTGCATTTCCAACTACACTAGATGATTCAGATGGCATCTGTGCTGATAGTGTTGAATGTCTTAAACCGTGTTCAACTATGTCTCGTCTTAATGATTCCCAATCCATATTAAGTTTTCCAGAAACAATAGTATCAACATCTTTTTTGTATGTATCAATAGGTAAGATACCTTTTGAATATTTTGTTTTTTTGAAATAGTCGCATGGCCCTTTTTCTTTTGCAATTTGGTTTGATGCTTTTAACAAATAATATTGAAACGATTCTGTTAATTCATTAACTAATTTCCATGCTTCTTTGTCTTCATATTTTGCTTTATTTTTTGCAAGATAATGTGCAAGTCCAATGTAACCAATTCCTAAACTACGTCTTGCTTTTGTAGAATTTTCTGCGGCTTTCACTGGATATTTTTGATGATCAATTATTTGTTCTAATCCTCTAACACTTAAATCACATAAAGATTCTAATTCTTTTGTATCTTTCAATACGCCAACATTGATTGCTGATAAAATACAAAGTGCAATTTCTCCTCTACCATCAATGTGTTGTAATGGATCTGTTGGTAATGTAATTTCTTGACACAAGTTAGACATGCGTACAGGATCGACAAAAGAACTATGATCGTTTGTGTGATCAATATTCATAATATAGATACGTCCTGTTTCTGCACGTTCTTTTAATATATCGCCTATCAATGTTCTTGCTTGTATTGTTTTCTTAGGTACAGATGTATCTTTTTCATACTTTTTGTATAAGGCATCAAATTTAGATGTACCAAATGCTTCATACAAGCCTGGAACATCATGAGGTGAAAATAACGTAATGTCGTCACCTTTAATAAATCTTTCGTAAAATATTTTTGATAGTTGAATCGAATAATCTAATTTTCTTACTCTATTGTCTTCTGTACCTTTATTATTTTTTAATACTAATATGTCTTCAATCTCTTGATGCCAAATAGGGAAATGCACAGTTGCACTACCACCACGTACTCCATTTTGTGTACAACATCTTACAGTTGATTCAAACTTTTTAAGAAATGGGACAACACCAGTGTGTGCTACTTCTCCACCTCTGATACGTGAATTGATACCACGTATTCTTCCTGCGTTGATTCCTATTCCGGCTCTCTGTGCAATATATCTACCGATTGCCATATCAGATGCAAAAATTGAATCTAGTGTATCATCAACATCAACAAGCACACAAGATGCATATTGTTTTAACGGTGTACGTACACCTGCCATTACTGGTGTCGGAATATTAATTTTAAATTTTGAAATTGCATCATAATATCTTTTGATATATCCCATTCTTTTTTCTTTTGGATAATCATGAAATAATGTTGCCGCAATAAGCATATACATATATTGAGGTGTTTCAAATACTTTGCCCGAACTTCTATCTTGTACAAGATATTTGTCAGAAACTTGTCGCAAGCCTGCGTATGTAAAATCATAATCTCTGTCATGCTTAATATATGAATCTAAAGTTTTAAATTCTTCATCATTATACCATTTCATAATGTTTGGGTCGTATAAACCTTTTTCAACGTTTCTACCAACCAAAAATTGTAATGGTACTTGATACTGGTGATCAATGTGCTTTCCGAAAACTTCTTTTCTAATTGTAAACAATAAAAGTCTCGAAGCTACATATTGATAATTTGGTGCTTCTAATGTAATCAAATCATTTGCCGATTTAATTAAAACTTCTTGAATATCTTGTGTTGACATACCGTTTGAAAATTGTAGACCAGAATTCATCTCTACCAATGATGGAGATACTCCTGATAAACCATCACAAGCGGCTTCTGTCATTTTATGAACCTTGTTAATATCTAAAGGTTCCTGTTGCCCATCTCTTTTTATAATGAAAATATCTTTTTGATTCTTTGTTGCGTTCATATTACCTTATACCTTACTTCTTTTTATTCAGCATAATATTAATTATACTATCATAGTCACGATAAAAGCAATAGTTAAATCCATTTTAACAGAAAAAATCTGTTAACAACCTAAGGTTAGGCTTGTAACCAGCGTTCTATCTTATATGATAAATTAGCATCAGTTGTAGTGTTTGAGTTTTGATAATTAAACTGTAATTTTGCACTATTGATTGATGCATGGAATGTTACTTGTGATGTCGAAGCAGTTTCAACATGTAGATCGTTGATCACTGTATCTGTTCCATCAGTTGTAATGTGTATTGTTCCAGTTCTTAACTCAGAACCAAGTTTTAAACTATAATCAATTTTGTAGACATTTGATTCTGTAACTGGATACTCAAGTATTAAAGTATCTGCTACTTTATTCTTAAGCAATTTGTGTGTTTGCATATGACTAACATATTGATTTGTTTGATATTTAGGATGACTTGCTTCCGTAAATATCTCAAGATTGTTTGCCACTCTTGCGATTGCCGTTCCTCTTTTTTTGTTAATATATTTTGTGATGTTGAATGCTTGTCTTGGCGTATCCAAATCAATTTTTAAACTTGAATCAATTACCACTTCTCTTATCGGAGAATGTATAGCGGAATGTTCACCTAAAAATGTTCCGTATGTTGAACTAGAATTTACTGCTGTTGGTACATCAATTTTTCCATCTGTACCGTCAAAACAATCTGACGATCCAGTAGTTAATGCTGTATATTCTGTACCACTTGTATATTCAACGAAACCTGTTCCTGTTGTTGTATCAACATAAACTTGATTATTATTTAAATCATTTTCTTGCCAATAGTTATACGATGCAATTTGGTTATTGTTTGCTTCCCAACCTGCTCTTGCTCTCACGGCTTCTGTGATTCTTTCTTTGGTCCACTTACATACAACTATTACTGAACCACTTGGTGGAATAACCGACGTCGGAGTATTAAATGTTAAAGTAGCCGCACCACCACCTTGAGTAATGTCGTATGATGCAGGATCTAACGTTGTAGGTATTCCATTTATAAACTGTGTAACTACAATGTCACTAGTTGTCGGTGAACCTACTGGATGATTTGTTGGCATACCATTGTTTGTTCCTAATGAGAAACTAGCAGTTGATCCGTTACCACTGAATGTTTGTGTGCCAGATACTTTAAAAAATAATATACCGTTTGTTGCTGTATTACCTGCTAAATCTTCAGTTACAAATGCTTTGATATTATGAATATCATTTTTTACTTGTACGTCTGTGTTAAGACCGTCTTGATTACCTACACCAATGTATAGCTCTCTTGTATCTAGTGCTAGACCAATTTCGCCATCAGCCAAAGGCTGAGGTAAATCTGCTCTTAAACCACGTCTATTTTTAATTCTAGTGTATGTTGTTGCCACTTGATTACTCCAATATAATACTATTTATTCATTTTGTA
>Ga0163109_10003874_pt1 | contig 11401 bp, 7 predicted proteins | sample CRUFie1St13metaG_FD_108704 | JGI IMG/M metagenome (GOLD analysis project Ga0163109, IMG submission 108704) | Marine microbial communities from the Costa Rica Dome - CRUD Field 142mm St13 metaG | ecosystem: Environmental > Aquatic > Marine > Oceanic > Photic zone | place: Costa Rica: the Eastern... | reverse complement strand
TCTCTCAAATCTGAAAATAACTTCAATATTGTTGCTTGGACCGAGACATCTAATCCTGATGTAGGCTCATCAAGTATTACCAAAGATGGATGAAGGGTTAAAATTCTTGCCAACCCAACTCTTCTTTGCTGTCCACCTGAAATTTCATGAGGATACAAATCCAAATGCGTTTTTGGAAGATTGACAGCCGCTAGTATCTCCTCAACACGCTGTTGCTTTTCAGCATTGCTCAACTCAGTGTGAATATCCAACGGTTCAAGTAAAGATCGGCCTATTTTCCAACGAGGATCGAGAGAGGAGCCTGGATCCTGATAAGTGTACTGTAATCTTCTTCTTAATTGCCGTGCCTCAGAGGGTTTTAAGTGGCCAATTTCTGATCCCTCAAAGGTTATTTGTCCAGCCGTGAGAGGATGTATGCCCATTACGGTTTTACCTAAAGTGGACTTTCCGCACCCTGACTCCCCTACTACTCCAAGTATCTCACCTTTTCTGACTTCAAGAGAGACGTCATCAATTGCTTTAAGCCAGCCTATCCTTTTGTTCCAAACATTATCAATTGAGAACCATTTTGAGAGGTTATTGATCTGTAATATTGGCCCATCGTCGTCTTTTGACTTTTTTAAAGCGCTCGCCTGTCCCATTGGCAAACTGTTAAGAAGCTTTTTTGTATATGAGTGACGCGGATTGGTAAAAAATTTATTTGAATCAGAGTTCTCAACGATCTTTCCATCTAGCATAACTGAGATTTGATCACAAATCTCGTAGGCTACACCGAGGTCATGAGTCGTGAAAATAACCGACACACCTCTCTCAACAGTAAGATTTCTTATTAGCTTTAGAATTTGTGCTTGGATTGTAACATCCAAGGCCGTGGTGGGCTCATCTGCAATTATCATTTGGGGCTCTGGCAAAAGAGCCATTGCAATCATTAGCCTTTGTCTTTGGCCTCCTGAAACCTCATGAGGATAACGTTTCATTATCCCCTCTGCATCGGGTAACTGCACTTGTTTGAGGAGTTCAATTACTCTTTTCCTATCATTTTTTCTCCTACTTGCCTCATATCGTGAAGATGTATCCTGAGCCGACCTTTCTGGTGATTTCCACCTCATTAACTCCATCATTTGAGATCCGATCGTAAAAAAAGGATTAAATGATGAAAACGGATCTTGGGGTATAAAAGTTACTGTTCTCCCTCGAAACGAATTGGCTAATGACTTCTCGGGGACTTTCAATAAATCCGTATCTTCAAATAATATGGTGCCAGATGAGATGACAGCGGAGTTTTTCGGCAAAATTCCCAACACAGAGCGCGCCAAAGTTGTCTTGCCACAGCCAGACTCTCCAACAAGTCCCTTTATCTCCGCAGGCAGGATATCAAAATCCACTTTGTCTAATACCTTTGTGAGGCCAGCATCAGTTTTAAAACTAACTTCCAGTTCGCGGACTTTTAGTAACGAGTCAGTCACTAGCACTTCTCCTTGTTCGAGGATCAAGTACATCTCGTAACCCATCTCCGAGAAGATTAAATCCCATTACAACAAGAAATATCGCAATACCAGGCGCGGTAGCGTACCACCATGCCTCAGGCAAAAATTCTCGAGATTCAGCGATTGTTCTACCCCACTCAGGACTTGGTGCTGGGGGTCCTAGGCCCAAAAATCCGAGCGCAGCCGCTGTTAAAATTGTACCACCCATTCCAATAGTAGTTCTCACAATAATTGAAGAAGAAATATTTGGTAAAACATGCATCACCATAACGCGCAAAGGCTTCGCTCCAAGAGCAATTGATGCCTCAACATAAGCTTCGTTGAGAGCTGATCTAGTTTCGGCATAAACAAGACGAGCCCAAAAAGGCCAATATGTAGCAGAAAGCGCAAGAATAACGTTTTCTATTGAAGCTCCCAATGTTTGAGCTATCGCAATGGCCAGTATAATTTGCGGGACAGCAAGAAAAATATCAGAAACACGCATCAGGGCATCTGAGACCCAATTTCTATAATAACCTGCCAATAACCCAATTGGCACGCCGATTAACACAGAAACGCCAATGGCTATGACCGCTATTGTTATGGTAATTCTTGCGCCAAAAAGCATCCGTGAAAAAATATCAGACCCCATTCTGTCTGTGCCAAAGAAATGCTGCACGCCTGGCCCCATAAGTCTCTCTGCAGGATGAAACTCGGTAACATCATCTGGATAGGGGGCTAAAACAGGTGCGGCAATTGCGACAATAATTAAACCAAGGATCAAAATTGCTCCTATTAAGGATGTCTTATCGCGAGCCAGCCTTCCAATAATGAAATTTAAAGTTTCCAGTTTTTTCTCCCTAATTTCGGGGGTCTATCACACCCTGGATTATGTCAACGATTAAATTTATGATGATGAAAAACGCGCCGGTGATAAGTGTGAAGCCCATTATCGCGTTATAGTCAGAGTTTAATATTGCTTCCACTGCGTACAATCCAAGACCCGGCCAATCATAGACCGCTTCAACTACCACCGTTCCGGCAATCAATATACCGAACACTAATCCAATTTGAGTCACAGTCCCGATCAGGGCGTTGCGAAGCACATATTTCCAAATAATGATTCTACTTGGAAAGCCCATGGCCTGTTCGTATAAAACGTAATTTGAGTTGATTGCGTCCAAAACGCCAGCGCGTGTAAATCTCATGATCGTAGCCATTGCTGGGAACGCCAGCGTCAACGTGGGCAAAACCAGATGTGCTGCAGCGTTCATAAAACTATCGAAATCACCCGCAATGATGCTGTCAATAAGAAAAAAACCAGTTATTACCTCTGGGCCCCAACCATCTATTCTGCCTTGCAAAGGGGTAATTTGTAATTCCATCGCAAACAAAAGTTGAAAGAGAATAGCAAGCCAAAAGCTTGCGATTGCAAGACCCGAAACTGTTATAACCCTTAAAACATGGTCAAACATTGTATTACGATATACCGCAGCGATAACACCCAACGGAATACCAACTACCGTAGACAGAAGCACTGCCATAAATGTCAGCTCCATTGTCGCAGGTAACCGCGACAGCAGGTCTTCAGAGATTGGCCGTTGGGTATAAATACTGACGCCAAGATCTCCCTGCGTTACTCCAATTAAATAATTAATTAGCTGTATGTGAAGTGGTTTATCAAAGCCGTAGCGTGCCCTTAATTCCTCAATCTGTTCATTTGTTGCATTTTCACCTGCAAAAAATGCTACCGGATCGGCAGGTATAATATGGCTGATTGTAAAGGTAATAATCATCAAACCAACAAGTGTCGGCACGAACCAAAGTGATCTGTTGATAATTAGAACCAATGTACGCATTCTACTTCACAATTCTATGAGATGATGCGCCCCCAAAAGGAGGCGCATCGTCATAGAATTTACTCCATATGTACCCAACGCATTTCTTGTGCGTTTCCAATTGGTGAGAAGCGAACGCCTTTCACCTTCTTATTGTAGGGGCCGAACCACTTTGTATTATAAACAAAGATGCCCCCCGCATCATCAGTCACCATTTTCGCTGCTTTTTTATAATTTGCAGCCCGTTTGGCTTGATCTGGTTCGACGCGTGCTTCCATCAAGAGCTTGTCAACTTCGGGGTCGCAATACCAAGAATTATTCCGGGCACCGATCTGATCACAAGCATACATCTCACCAATCCAATTATTGGGATCAGCGTAATACGTAGAACGCCACAGCCACAACAAATCATACATTTGCTGCTCGTCACGCATCTTTTTGGACGCCACGGACCATGGCTCAGAGACAATTTTACTCTTTACACCAATTTTACTCAGGCCGTTCTGAAGCAATGCGGCAGCTTGCTCAGTTTGACCATAGCCTGTCAGAGCCCCAATAGTAATTTCGGGTATTGGCTGTTTTACCTTAGCAAGATGCTCCTTAGCTTTTTCTAAATCGAAAGTGTAGCCTTTTTCATCTTTTGGATTTCCCCATATGTTGTTGGGGACAGGAGCAGGATTTCTCGCAACTGATCCTGACAAGATATTGTTAATGAAAGAGTCGTAGTCAAAAGCATACGACAACGCCTTTCTGAGGTTTACATCATCGAATGGTTTTCTTCCATTGTGAATAATGGAATAAAAAATTCTCATGGACTCTTCTTCCATGACATTCATGTTATCGTCTGCCGCCAGGCGCTTAACCTGGTCCTGCGGTAGATACCCATCAGTGCCGTGAAAATCGCCATTCATCAGGCCCAAAACTCGAGAGTTGATTTCCTTGACTGTACGAAATTCAATTTCGTCAAGATATTTGTCACCCCAACCCATGAAGTGATTGGCATAACGCTTTGCCTGAAAACCAACTGCAGGATCATAACGTGTCAGCTCAAATGAACCAGAACCAGCCTCGTTTTTAGATAACCAGACGCCACCCCAGTCTCCATTTACTTCTTTGGATTTAAGTAAGTCAGAATTTACGACATGAATAGCTGGAACCGTAGCCAGAAAAATAGAAGACGGTTTTTTCAAATTGAATACCACTGTATGTGCGTCGGGAGCCTTAGTTGATCCCGGCTCCAGTGACTTTGAAAAAAGCGAGAAGGCACCTTTTTTCAATGCAAGGATACGTTCAATTGAATAAACGACATCTTTTGCTTCAATTGGAGAACCATCATGAAAAGTTGATCCTTTTCGAAGTTTAAAAGTGTACTTTTTTCCATCCGATGAAATATCGTAACTTTCAGCCAGCCAAGGGGTCAACTTTGGTGGATTGTCTAGCCATCTCATAAGTCCATCATACATATTAAGGCGAGACGCAACGCGCCCAACATCATAAATTACATGTGGATCAAGCGTGTCATATGGTGAAGAATTCGCAAAAACGAATTTGCTTTTTGCAAAAGATTTTGTTGGTGTACCAGTCGTACTTATGGCAAATATGGCCAAAAGCATAGCAAAGGTACGAAATACTGTTGTAAAAGACATAGTTCCTTTCCTCCTTACTTGCCTGCACTTATAGAAATTATGGACTATCAAGTTTCGAATTAATTATTATCAGTGCAGAAAATGATAATCCTTGGTTAACGATTCCATTGAAACCCATCCACAATTATATCTTGCCCAGTGACAAAACAGGGCTCAGATAAAGTTAAAAACTCTACGAGCGCAGCAACATCGCTGGGTGTTCCTACTCTCTCGGAAGCAATACCTTTTATTAGTTCAGCCTCACGATCAGCAATAACTGGATTCTTTGCAATTTCAGTTTTGATTAGGCCAGGACATATCGCATTAATCAAAATTTTTGGGCCTAATTCCTTTGCTAAGGCTCGCGTCATGCCAATTATACCTGCTTTCGCAGCAGCATAAGCAAATCTTGAAACTGCAGCGGTTACTCCTCCGCTATGCGCATTTAACGATGACATAGAAACGATGCGGCCTTCACCAGAATTAACCATGAAAGGCGCAACAGCCTGAATCCAGTTAAAGCAACTCTTCAAATTTATATCAATAGTCCGGTCCCACTCCTCTTCTTTGATCTCGAGAATGCCGATGGGCATTGATTTACCCGCATTATTTACCAGAATGTCTATCCGACCAAATGTCTCGTTGACAGTAGTGGCTATATTTTTTGCTTTTTGATGATCCGCGACATCTGCATTAAAAACTAAACAGTCCGTGCCAAGATCTTCAATTTCTTTTTTCGTTGCGGCCATCTCGGAAGTGAGTAAGTCCACTAAAACGATCGCACAACCTTTTTCGGCCAATCGTAAAGCACACCCTCTGCCAATTCCTCTGGCGCCACCAGTAATTATTGCAACTTTATCTTTTTGGACCATCTGTCAACGCATCCACATTTCTAAGAAACAATAAAAATATTGACAGTCCAGACTGTTATTCGTCAATAGTTTTATATATATATATCTGAATAATGGTTCATATATGTGAACAACATCAGCCTAGGGGGGACAAATTCTTGTCTGAAAATGTCAAATCAGCTGTTCGCACTCTTAGGATGCTTGAACTATTTGCAAACGAGAAGAAACCACTGACTCTGAAACAAATTACAACTTATTTGGAAATGCCCAAGAGCTCTGCATTCATGTTATTGAACACATTGATTCGGGAGCATTACGTTGAAGAAATTAGCAGTGGCCAGTTCACTCTAGCCAACACCCTCAGGGTGGGCGGTAATTGGCTTGGGGGCATTATTGAAGTAATCCGAGCTGAAGCCATAAAAGAGATGGATAATCTCATTACCATTTTTGGTGAAAGCGTTGTTCTCGGTTGTTTAACTACTAATAACAACGTTCGCATCGTAAGCGCTCGACAGAGCACTCGAGAAATGGGCTATATCGTCGCGCAAAACCCAACAATTCCGTCATGGTGTTCTTGCATGGGCCACGCGATTCTTGCCAACATGCCCGAAGACAAAGTTCTACATTATCTCGAAAAATTAGATCTAAAAAAGCTTACTAATCAAACAGTAACTGATCCAAGAAAAATCATAGATAAACTAAAAAAATGGCGTAATCTTGGCTACGCTCTAAACATTGATGAGCGAATTGACGGAGCAAGCGGAATTGCTGTTCCAGTTTTTGACTCTAATGGATGGCCACAAGCGTCCCTAAATATCGTGATGCTGACGCCACGATTTCACCAATGCAAAGAAGAAGTTATCTCAGAGTTACAAAACTCTGCTAGGCGAATTGAAAACGCAATATTCTTGCCACAAAAAGATAAGGTTATGGAGTCAGATAAATGGCTTATCGCGTAGCTGTCGACATCGGCGGGACATTTACAGATTTTTGTGTTTTTGACGAGACAAAAAACACGCTTGAAACGCATAAAGTGCTCTCCACTCCCGGGAAACCTGGCTCCGAAATTATTTTTGGTTTGGAAGAACTCTCAAAAAGGAAAGGTATCAATCCAAAGAAAATTTCCTGGTTTAGTCACGGTACAACTGTTGGCATTAACACTGTTATCCAAAGACAAGGCGCAAAACTAGCCCTTTTTGTGACAGCTGGTTTCGAGGATGTTCTGGAACTTGCTCGTTTAAAGGTACCAGACCCATACAACATTTTTTCACAGCGGGCCCAACCACTCGTGCCGCGAGAAAGAGTATATGGAATTGACGAACGGACGTTATTAGATGGCAGCGTTGAAAAAAAAGTTGATATCCAGTCCGTAAAATCAGCAGTTAAAGCCGCAAAAGCCGCCGGAGTCGATACGATCGTTGTAGCTTTCCTACATTGTTATGCTAATTCGGCGAATGAACAGCAAGTAAAACAGGCCATTAAAAAAGTTGATGACAACATAGAGGTTACACTGTCATCAGATGTATGGCCGGTCATTCGCGAATATGAAAGGACTGTTACTGCAACTGTAGCGGGTTACATTCAGAGGCGCGTTGCAAATTATCTCTCGGCTTTTCAAGATGCACTAAAACAAGCTGGAGTCCCCGCCCTTCCCTTGATCGGAAAATCCAATGGCGGAGTGATGACCGCAGAGCTCGGAAAAACAGAGCCCATATCGATGCTTCTATCTGGGACTGCTGCCGGGGTAATGGGTGCGGCAAGCATTGCCCAGCATTCGGGTCGCGCCGAGGTTATAAGTTTTGACGTAGGTGGCACAAGCGCGGATGTTGCGATAATCATGGACGGCACTGCTTCATACGGAAGCGGTGAAATGGTTGGTGATTTTCCAATTTATGTGCCCACCGTTTCTGTTACTTCTATTGGTGAAGGAGGCGGCTCTATTGCTTGGGTCGATGATTTTGGCGTACTCAAAGTGGGGCCTGAAAGTGCCGGGTCGACACCCGGGCCAGCCTGTTTCAACAATGGTGGGGAGAAACCAACGATCACCGATGCATTTGTGGTTTCTGGCCTACTCGTTTCTGATAGACTAGGTTATGGAGCAGTAAATCTTGATCTGGAAAAGGCTAATGCAAGTATAAGATCCCTCGGTGACAAACTGAATTTAACAGATGAAGAGGTTGCAGAGAGCATCATAAAAGTTGCGGTATCGGGAATGTTTTTAGAAACCTCCAAACTTTTTTCGCACCGCGGCGTCGACCCCCGTCGCTTCTCAATGGTAGCATTTGGTGGGGCCGGTCCTATGCTTGCTTGCCATTTGGCAAAAGACCTTGGTTTGGCTGAAATAATTATTCCCCCAACACCAGGCGTTTTATCCGCGTTCGGGGGGTTGGTTGCCGATATAAGAAATGATTTTATTCGCACCGTAATGGTAGACGTAAACAACAAAGGCTTAAAATCAATATTGGTGTCAGTAAAGACACTAGAAGAAGAAGCCACTAGTTGGCTCAGAGATGAACAAGGTTTTAATGGAAAATCAGAGTTGCTCTGGTCCTGTGATATGCGTTACCGGGGTCAATCATTTGAAATTGAGACGATAGTTAAACAAAGCTGGCTGTATGACTCTTCAAGCGAACAAATTAAAGCAGCATTCCACAAGGCACATCATCAGGTTTACGATCACTCAGATGAGAGCGCAGAGGTACAAATAGTAAATCTGAGACTCGTGATTGTCGGCACAGTACCAAAACCCTCTATGCCTGTGAGCAAAGAGAAAAAATCTCTGGCCACGCCTAGTAAAACCGTCAAAGTTCATGTAGATGGCAATCACCATGAAGCTGCTGTTTTTGATCGTCAAAAACTGTGTCCCGGTGACCATTTTTATGGCCCAGCCATTGTGCTCCAAGACGACACAACTACGGTCGTTCTACCCAAATTTACCGCATATGTGGATGGCGCCAAGAATTTAATTCTAACAGCTAATGAGATACAAGATGCCAGTAGATAAGGTAACTTTGGAAATACTCAAAAACCATACTCGAGCAGCCGCTGAAAGCATGGCGTACACACTTTACCGAACAGCTCATTCTACTTTTGTAAAGGAAACTGAAGACTTTACGACTGGGCTTACTACCCCAGATGGAGAAACTTTTGCAACGCCAACTGAACTTGGAGCAACCTGGTTTGTGGGTTTAAATTATGGGCGAGCCATTGAAATGATTGATGAATATAGACCCGGCGATATTTGCATGACAAACGATCCATACTCTGGTTTTGTATGTACCCACCCGCCAGATACGCATATCTGGAAACCCGTTTTCTATAACGATGAAATTGTCGCTTTTTCAGTTGGTCACATCCACAACACTGATGTAGGAGGTGCCGTTCCCGCATCATTATCTCGCTCGCTCACAGAGGTCCATCAGGAAGGAATAAGAATACCTCCTACAAAAATCATGTCTGAGGGTGAAATCAATCAAGAGATATTAGAGATATTCATGCGGAATGTTAGAGCTCCTGAACAAAACTGGGGTGATTTAAAAGCGCAAATCGCTGCTTGTAATACTGGAGAGCGTAAAGTCCATGAGATGATCAATCGTTTTGGCGTTGAAACTTTTCGTCAAGGCGTTGGAGATTTGCTCGATTATGCAGAAAATCAGGCTAGAGCAATAATCCGCGATTTGCCGGATGGAAAATATGATTTTGCAGATTATATCGATGAGGATGCGGTGGATGGGTGGCCTTGTCGTATAAAGTTATCTTTGGAAATTAACGAGGATAATTTGATTCTGGATTTTACGGGATCAGACCCACAACTCGAAAGTTCAATGAACATGCCAACTGGAGGTGATCCTCGCCATGCATTGGTCCTTGTTGGCGTGATTTATGTTCTTTATTCTTTGGATCCACGCCTTTATTTGAATTCTGGCATTGCACGAGCCTGTCGATGCATTCTCCCATCTGGAACAATGGTAAACCCGGTTTTTCCAGCTGCAGTGGGAATGAGAACTTTATCTTGCAATCGACTACATGGCCTGACTTTTGGCGCGTTTGCGCAAGCTGTACCTGATCGTTTAATGGGAGCTCCCGCCAGTGGCGGCCCAATTATGAATGTAAATACCACAGACATTAAATCAGGACGTCGAATCATGGCAGCAATAAACCCCATGACAGGGGGTTCTGGAGGCAGTGCCAGCCGCGATGGCAATGATGGCTCCGGTGCCAATCAAGGTTTTTTGAAAAACACGCCCGTTGAGGTAAATGAGGTTGAAGCCGGCATAAAGGTTCACCGGTACGGTCTTGTAACTGACTCTGCCGGCCCCGGCAAACACCGTGGCGGCCTTGGAACGGAAATGATCTTTGAGTCTCTTGCGCCTAATACAAAGATTACTGCTCGCAATCGAGACCGAACAGAATTTTCAGGTTGGGGTATTGCCGGCGGTGAAGCCGGTGGAGCGTCTAGCTTTTTGAGAAACCCCAATCAGAAAAACGAGATCAATCTTGGTAACACAGATATAGTAACCGTTGATCCTGGTGACTTAATCTATGTAAGTTGTGGTGGTGCCGGAGGATGGGGCGACCCCTTTAAACGTGAACCAAGCGCCGTTCTCAAGGACGTGAAATGCGGGTGGGTCACACCACAGCATGCGCAAAAAGCGTACGGCGTGATCATAAAAAATGATATGATTGACAAGCCAGCAACTGAGTTATTCCGCAAAAGAAATAAATCCAAAACAAGCGCAGTAAAAGACAATACTTTCTATAATGTCTGCAGCGCTCAATTAGAATTTGAAAAAATATGGACCGAAAAGAACTACGATGCGCTAACCGAGGGACTGTGTACGTTACCAGTAAGCTGGCGCTTTTTTGCCAAGCACCAAATTTTTTCAACTATTGACAAGATGGCTTCAGATGACCCCGCAAGAAGCGATGGTACCGCTGTGAAACAAGCCTTATCCGACCTGATTGAGAGGTTTCCTGATCTCAAGGCTACAGAAGATGCCTGAGTTACAGTTATAGGGGAAGGCACGAATGAGATTAGAATTTGAGGGTAAAACGGTTTTTGTAACTGGGGCAGTCAGGGGAATAGGCAGAACGATTTGTCATCGGTTTGCTGAACTTGGCGCGTCGGTTTGGGCCGCCGATATCGAAGAACAGTTGTTATCAGAAATAACTGATGGGTTAGACGACAAAGTGATGCCACGTATTAAGACTGTTCATCTTGATGTCACAAACCCAAGAAACGTCCAAGATATTGTTGCTCAGGCCCAAAAGGCCTCCAATACCGGCGCAGTTGATGTGCTGATTCATTCTGCCGGAGGAGTAAAATCAAGATTTAAAACACCCATCGAAAATGTATCTGATGCCGATTGGCGCGCCATTCAGGCGGTAAATGTGGATGGTGCTTTCAACTTGACGCGGGCTGTGGTACCGAAAATGAAAGAGCGTAAGAGGGGTAAAATTGTAATCATATCGAGTCGTGCAGGACTTGGTGTGTCTCTCACTGGTGTTCAAAGCTATGGCACTGCCAAAGCTGCACAAATTGGCTTAGTGAAACAACTCGCTTCTGAGCTTGGCCAGTTTGGTATTACAGTAAACTCTGTTGCGCCTGGCTTCATGCCCAC
>Ga0163109_10003873_pt1 | contig 11401 bp, 14 predicted proteins | sample CRUFie1St13metaG_FD_108704 | JGI IMG/M metagenome (GOLD analysis project Ga0163109, IMG submission 108704) | Marine microbial communities from the Costa Rica Dome - CRUD Field 142mm St13 metaG | ecosystem: Environmental > Aquatic > Marine > Oceanic > Photic zone | place: Costa Rica: the Eastern... | reverse complement strand
TCGCGGATGCGGGAAAAGCTTTCTTACATCGGTCTACGCCTTGTGGCGTCTCAGAAGAGATCCGTTCCGTGAAAAGGTTCTGCTGGTGGGGGCAACGGCGGATAAGGCCATTGAGATCAGCACCTTCATGCTGCGGCTGGTGCGGGACATTGACATCCTCCAGTGTTTGCAGCCGTTGCCTGATGGCCGTGGATCAGTCAATGCCTGGGACGTCGGTCCGTCAGTTGTGGACCAGAGTCCGTCATGCCGCGCAGTTGGCATATTGTCGCCAAGCCTGACCGGGAAAAGGTGCACGGTTTGCGTTGGAGATGACATCGAAACGCTCTCCAACTCAATCACGGTCTTGAAGCAGGAACGGTTGGCGGCGGCCGTAACCGAGCTCGAAGCAATCAGAAAACCTGCGGTCGATGGTGAATTGCCACGCCAGACGATCTTTCTGGGAACACCGCACCTGGAATCAAGCCTGTATCTCCGGCTCAGACGCGAGCGGAACTACAAGGCACGAATGTGGCCAGCGCGTTACCCCGACCCCAATTCAGAAGATTGGGATTCGTATGAGGATTGCCTGGCACCCACCATTGCCGCGGAGGTGGAATGCGACCCGTCACTGGTGGGCGTGCCGACCGATCCTGAACGCTTTGGTCATGACGAGCTGCTGAAACGCGAGATGTCGATGACTCGTTCATCGGTGCAACTCCAGTTTCAGCTCAATTGCAGACTCTCCACTCTGGAGAAATACCCGCTGCGGCTGGGTGATCTGATCGTGATGGACCTGGACGGCAAAGCGCTGCCGGAAGTTGTCACCTGGGCGTCAGGACCAGATCAGCGAATTCAGGATCTTGTCTGCACTGGCCTCGGCGCTGATCGGTACTACCACCGGCCAATGGTGACGCAGGGCTGGATTTCTTCAGATGAAACCTGGCGGTGCGTGATGGCGATTGATCCGGCTGGTCGCGGTGGTCCGCGGTCTGACGAGCTGGCGTATGCAGTCGTGGCCGAATTGAACGGGAATCTGTTCCTGCTCGAAGCCGGTGGCTCGGTGCTCGGTTACGCCGAGGAAGTATTGAAGATGCTGGCCCTGCGGGCAAAGCGTTGGAATATCTCGCAGGTGGTAGCAGAGAGGAATTTTGGTGCTGGTCTGTTTGAAGCAGTTCTGACGCCGGTGATGAACCAAATCCATCCCTGTGGCATCGAATCGGTCAATGTCTCGATGCAGAAAGAGAGGAGGATCTGTCAGGTGCTGGGGCCTGTCATCCAGCAGCACAAACTGGTAGTGAACAGCGAACTGATTCGCAAGGATTATTTGGAGGCTGAGCGCAGCACTGAAGGCGGTCATGAACGCAGCCTCATGTACCAGTGCAGTCGCATCACAGAGGAACGAAATGCACTTTCTAAGGACGACCGAATCGATGCGCTTGCCATTGCGGTGCAGTTTTTCTCGGAGGCAGCAGCGCAGGACCAGCAGCTGAAAGCATCAGAGCGTGCATATGAGCTGTGGCAAAACCAGATCGAAATGGCATCTGATGAAACCGGGGCCAGCGTTGATGCACTGGCCCTGGGGCTGCCGCGTAAATCCATCAGCCGCAGTTACGGAGGGGTCAAACGTGGCGTTTCGGTTCATCGCCTTTGATCGGAATCGGAACCACCTTTCCCTGAAGTGCTGAAAAGTCGAGTTTGCTGGCCATCCGGCTTTTCAGTTGAGCGGCCTGATCTTTGTCGAGCGATGCAGTAATGCTGTTCTGTTTGAGCAATTGCATGGCGACCCGAAGATCGTCGTTTTTGACTTCAGGGTTGGATTTAATACGATCGCGAACAGCGCGGACAACAGCCGCATGAAGTTCCTCAAGCTCTCCATTTAGATCAGGCATTGTGCACAGGTGTAGACATCTGCTTTCAGTATGTCGTGCTTTCATCTTGTTACCCTCGGAATAAAGAAAACAGGTCTTTCCATGGCCGAAGTGGATTGCACAATTGAAACCAGGCGAATCAAACGAGAGCTAATCGAGGACGGCGCTGATCCTTACTGGGTCGCCGCTGAAGCTCTCCAGACAATTGAGAGGCTAAAGTTTTTGATTGCTCAGTATCAGCGTAAATATCGCTGAATGGACATCCCGCCAATAATCACTTTTGTCTGCCGTTTGTCTGCCGCTGTCTGCCGCAGAGGCAGACAAACGCGAAAAATTATGCAGTGGTGGACAGGTGTTTGGAGCATCTGACTGGATGCACCATCCATTTTTTTGAGCCTGCACCAGTGCATCGCAAGCATCGTGAATGGACATCCCGCCAATAATCACGTTTGGCTGCCGATTGTCTGCCGCTGTCTGCCGCTGCGGCAGACAAACGCAAAAAAATATTCAGTGGTGGACTTGGGTTTGGGAAAACTGAATGGATGCACAGACCAGTTTTTTGATCCTGCACCAGTGCAGAACAGCCAGCCTGACTGGCTTCTATTGCGTTGCTGACACTGGTTCTCAAATATCTGCACTATTGCAATGCTTTGTCTGCCTCCGGCAGCCAGTGATTACGTGGATTCTGACCTGCGGCAGACTCGCTAACGCCAGCTATTGGGTTGCTGATACTGCTTCCCAAATATCTGCACTGTTGCAATGCTTTGGCTGACTTCAGCAGCCAGTGATTACGTGGATTGTGACCTGCGGCAGACTCGCCAACTCCAGCAAAACCGGGAAGATCGAGAGGTTCGGCGGTCTGCCGAGAGAGCGCACAACCAGCATTCAGACCTGAAAGCACGCGGCAAAGAGAGCCGAACGTCCTATGGCGCAGCGCTTTTCGGAAACTACGCTGAGCTGTTCAGCCAAGGAATCAACATGTTCCTGGCACGTAAGATTCTCGACCCCTACAGCGCGGGCAGGCACCACAGCGTATGGGAGCTTCTTCTGCACTTCTGCAGTCGTGGCCCACGGGGTATTGCAGTGGTGGCACTAACGCCAGTCATTGATCGGATCAGCACGATCAACGACAAGAAAAAGCTCGGCGCAATCATCGGCAGAGCGCTGCAGGATGAGCTCAATGGCACCGTCATCCATGACGCGAAAGGCACCTTGCTGCTGAGTCTGGTGCGAAAAGAATTTGGCAAGAAAGCTGTCAGCAAGCAGGTGATGGAAAAACTGCGGGTAGCACCATCGAGCTGGACGGTGCAGGAAAAACGCGAGCTTGGTTGCTTGCTGCTGGACATCCTGATTGCCAGCACGCAATTGATTGAGGAGGTGCAGCAGGGCAACAAATTAGTGATCAGACCCACGCCGGATGTGGAGGAGCTGATTCGCAGTGAGCCGCCACGGGCGCTGCCGATACGCCGGCTGCCATCGCTGCTGCCGCTGGAACCGTGGACTGATGTGTTCCGTGATGGCAAGCCGCTGGTGTCCAGCCGCAAGCCGATGGATCTCAGCCATATCAGCAAAGAAAGCTGCGCAACGCAGATCGAGGTGGTGAATCGGCTTGAGAGTCAGGCAATGCAGGTCAACCCTTGGATGGTGGACGTGCAGCGTCAGGCCTGGGATGAAAATCTGCCGCTGTTCCCGGTTGCCCGTGACCCGGATCCAGGAGAGTTCAGGTCATCGAAGGACGTGCGCAAGCGAACAAGGATTGAAGAATCACTGAGGCAGGCGGAAGAGGTGGCCGGCCGGCCGATCTGGCTTGACCATGACAAGGATTTTCGTGGCAGAACTTATGTGTCGTCGCGGCTGGTGGGGCACCAGGGGCCGGATTACAGCAAAGGCGTGTTGGAATTTCATCGTGGCGAGCCGACCGACGAGAAAGGCTTTGATCACCTGCTGATGGCGGCGGCCGGCCACTACGGGTTGAGCAAGAAGACCTGGGACGAGCGGCTGCAGTGGGGCAAGGACAACCTGCATTTGATGAGCGCGGTGGTGCAGGCGCCGCTGGACCGGCTGGATCTCTGGAAGGAAGCATCAGATCCCTGGCAATTCCTTCAGGCGGCCCGAGAGATCAACCAATACCTGCTGGATCCAAGCAAAAAACTGCATACGCCGGTTCGTTTTGACCAGTGCAGCAGTGGTGTGGGGATCACCGCATGTCTCACTAGAGACCGCGAACTTGCCCATTTAACCAACATCATCTGGGACCATCAATCCCCAGTGGATCTCTACAGCGTGGTGGCAGATGATTTGCAGCTGCTGCTGCAGAAAGATCTGCAGGGATTTGATTTCAGGTCAGCGCGAATGGCAGAGCTGTGGCTGAAGCATCCAATCGATCGATCACTGACGAAGCATCCGTGCCTCACGACGATCTATGGGGCGACTCATTGGGGCATCGTCGAATTCCTGACGGCGTTCCTGATGGATCGCACACCGATGGTTGATCTTGATTCGTGGGATCGTGAATTTGTCTGGCCGTCACAGTTTTTGAGCCAGAAGCTGCATCTGGTGATTGGCGAGCGGATGCGCAGCTGTATTGAGCTGCAGGCATGGCTCAAGGCGGTCTCTAAGGCCTGCATGAAGCGTCAGCGACGCATTCAGTTCCATACGCCGATGGGCTTCCCTGTGAGCCTTGGAGTCGAGCAGGAAAAACGAACCAAGATCGCGACGACGATCAACGGCAGCAAGCGTTGGCAGACCACTGACACCGTGTTCATTCCCGGTGAGCTCAGCGCCAGGGCCACCAATAGGGGGATCATGGCGAACGTGATTCATGCTTTTGATGGATCCCTTTGCGATGCAGTTGTGCAGAGGATGCACGGGGTCGGCAAGCAGGTGATTACGAACCACGATTGCTTTGGAAGTCTGCCCAGCAATGCCTCTTTATTACACCGCTTATTGCATCAAGAGTTACGCGAACACTTCAAGCCTGATTGGCTGACAGAAGTTCACCGAGAGGCCAGCAGCCATAGTGGAATTGAGCTGCCGCTGCCACCACATGTAAACAGCTTGTGCGAGGGAAATATCGGTCACAACCCTTACTGCTACTCATAATCTCAAAATGGTCGCGATAGATTCATTGACGACTACGGCCTAGGCCAGCAAACTCAATCTGCACATCACTGTTGCAGATCAAAAATGGCTACTTGGACATCACCAATTGTCTATACGCCGCCGATGTATGCGGCCTATCCGATGCTCACTGAGCCACGCGGCGGCAAAGGCGAACGCGACTGCCCGGACAATCAAAAGCAATGGCGCCTGAACGTCATTGGTGATCAGGGCGACGATCAGGTTCAGGCGTTTTTCAACCGAGTCAAGGGCTTCATGAAAGAAGCTCATGGTCCTGACGTTGGCCCTGGCAAAGCCGCCAAGCCCCGAATCGGCAAGTTCGGGATGCCAATGCGCCCTGAGATGAAAGAGAACGACGACGGCGAAGACGTTCCGACCGGTCGGTTCACGATGAAAATCAAACGGAACTTCATCAACGGCGCCACTGGAAATGAGCAGGGCGGCCCGCTGATTGTTGATTCGCAAGGCAACCCTTGGAACAAAAAAGTCCTGATTGGCAACGATTCAGTCGTCAGGGTCAAACTGCATTTTTGGGCGTGGGACCGCACCAAGGAGAGAGAAGGTGTGGGGCTGACGGCTGAGCTGCACGCCGTCCAGGTGGTCGAGCTGGTTGAGTTTGAGGGTGGCGCTGTCCCCGTCAGTGCTGATGGTTTTGGTGTTGTCGAAGGTGGCGCGATCTCGCCACAGACTCAAGACGACGACTTCCAGAATCTGCCGCAGGATGACTTCAGCAGGCAGCTGAGACAGGCAGCAGCTGAGACCGAAGCGGCCAGCTCTGGTTACACCGACGACGAGCCGTTCTGATGCCGGCGATGGTGCACCAGCGCTTCATGCTGCATGTCCCGCTGATGTCAAAAGCTCGGCCACGGGCTTTTGCAGGGCAGAAGACTCCTTACATGCCACAGGCATATAAGCGGTGGAAGTCACTGGTTCGCGCCCAGCTGGCTGAGTGGTGGACTGACCCGCCGTTGCAAAAGGTCGAAGTCCTTGCTTTCAAGTTCTTTGGCCCAGCCAGGGGAGACCTGGACAACCTCATGGGCGCGGTTCTTGATTGCGGCAACAAATTGATCTGGGAAGACGATCGGGTTTCGATCATCTCAAAGCTGCAGGGCGAGCACGAAAAGACCAAAACCAACGAACAAAAAATTGAAATCAGACTCTGGTATCTGCCATGAACTGTCCCCATTGCGGACACGAAAAAAGTCGTGTCCTTGAAACAAGAGGTGATCGCAGGGTTCGCCAATGCGGCAAATGCCTGCGGGATTACAGCACCTATGAATGCCTAGCTGCATTTGCTGGCAAGAAAGCTGGTTGGATCCACCAGGCCCCACCGGTGGAGGAATCGGCGCCGATTCCCAAAAAGAAACGGGCTCAGCGTTACCACCCGGCAGAGGCCACGCATTCAATGATGAATGCTGACCCTGAGCTGACGTAGCTGCTGCTGACGTGGTGGAACGAGGCTCGCTGGTCAAAAAATCCGCAGGCTGCCTGGACAAAAAGTGCTTGGGAATCCACTGTCCGCAGGGTGTTTGCCATGCCGTCCAACAGGGCCTTAAAGCTGGCGCGTCGTGGCGTTGAAACCGGCTGGCAGACCCTGCAGGAGAAATATCTGGAGGGCGAAACCAGCACAGATGACGGCACCGTGGCGCCCACGAATCCTGCAATGCGTGCGGCGCTTGAAGCATGGAACTGACGCCCGAGACGTTTTTCGCTGGTATCCAGATGATCCAGCAGCAACTGCGCGTTAAGCGAGACGATCACTGGTCAACAGCGGTCTGCAAGCTCAAATACGCCAGTTTTCGCAATGAGTTTCCTGAGGTCAATGATCGTCAGTTCTTCTGGGCCTGCGAGCAGTGGATCCAGCAATTCTCTGCCAAAGACTTCGCCACGATCCCGACGTGGCGAGAGCTAATGGTGCCGCTCTACGCCTGCGAAAACGGCCAGGCCAATCGGTCCTGGGGATTCAAGCGCGAGTTGCCGGGATCAGTTGCGCCCACAGAACAGCAGAAAGCATTGCTGCCATCAAAAGTGAAATCCATTGCTGGTGCTGCTGACCCCCACAACGCCGCGGCGTACCAGGTGGTGATCACTCCACGGATCACGGAACAGCATCTGCTGCCCGAGATTCCGATGAGCAGAGATGAACTGACTCCAGAGCAATGGGCGGCGTATCTGCGTGAGCTCGAAAAGGAAATCAATGGAGTCTCTGATTGATCCGACGTTTCTCCAGGGAATTCTTGAGAGAGGCCTGATCACAGGCAAATGGTCAATCGCGCAATTCAACAGACGCGACTACTGGAATGAAATCACACCCAAAAACCCCAAACAGCACATTTTCCCAAGCAGTGAATTCCTCAAAACCAACCCACAATTCCTTGACCAAAATTTCAGAGATTTACCCGCATACGAGAGAGCGAACCATCGCAGAGTTATCTAAACTCAAAAACAAGGGCTTAGTTGACATCGATCGCAGCACAATTGAAGCCTACATTCACTTTGCTAGCGATGAATACGAAAAGGCTTTCAAAAGAGATAAGCCCTATGAGCAGGCTTGGTGGGACGGGGCTCAGGCCATGGCACGCTGGATTCAGGAGGCTGATGGACAGTGAACTATCTTCTGTATGACACTGGATTTTTCGCTTATCGTTTTGCTGCCGGGAACAGCGAAGATTTTGATTTTGGCAACGGTTGGTTTATCCATGGCTGCAATCATGACAATGCGCTCAATGACTTCATCGGCCACACGCAAGAGCTGCTCGAAGCGTTCCCTGGATACTCTATTTTTCTCGTCAAAGGAGACAAAAGAACATTCAGGCATGATCTTTGGCCGGACTACAAGGCAAACAGAAAAGACCGCCGAGCTCCTGCGGGCTATGCAATCTTCCTTGAGAGTTTGATTGAATACTCAAAAAAGCAGGGTTGGTTGTGCGGTGGATTCCACAACGTCGAAGATGATGATGTCTTAGGGATCTGTAGCTCCGATAAAACCGTGATCGTCTCAGGCGACAAAGATCTGCTCACCATTCCCGGCAATCACTATCGAGACGGCGAGCTTGTCACTGTCACTGAGGCTCAGGCGGACGCGCAGTTTTTCAAGCAAGCATTGATGGGTGATGCCACAGATGGTTTCCCCGGCTGCAGAGGAATCGGAGAGAAGAACAAGATCTTTCGCAGCAAGGAATGGCTTCAGGCCGAAACACCTGCTGAGTATTGGGCGCAGGTGCGTCATGAATACGAGAAAGCGGGATTTGACGAGCTTCATGCCATCACGATGGCCAGATTGGCTCGCATCTTGAGGCCAGGTGAATATGACCTGAACACAGGTACTCCTCACCTGTGGGAACCACCGGTAATCTGAAGGCGTCTCTATCCATCAATGAGCGATTACTTCCCGCCAATTGATGAGCGGTTGGTGGCTGCACTAGCGGAAAAATTCCCTAGTCAGTCTCCAGCGCTTGACACTCCAGAACGCCAGGTCTGGTTTGATGCGGGCTGCGCTCATGTTGTTGAGTGGCTTGCGCTCAAAATGGCAGAGCAGAATGAGATGAATCTGGAGGGCTTGTAAGAATGTGCTTTGGGGGCGGGCAAAGCCAGCCATCTGTCATCACTATGCCCGACACAGGTGCATACGACCGGCAATTCGACAGACAGCTGCAGTTGATGCAGATGTCTCAGTCGTCACAGCTGACGGGATTGCAGTCCCAGTTGGACGCATCTGTGAGGGAGCAGCAAGCCATTTTGACGGAGCTGCGTGACCTTGAGATGGAAAAAGCTGAGAGCGTTGCGTCTGTCGAAGCAGAGGCTAGGCGCATGTCAAACATCATCGGCGCACCACCTCCAGACGTATCAGCAAAAGCGCCAGTGATTGCCGAGCAAAGAAAGCTGCCAAAGACGCAATCTGCCAAGGGCAAACGAGGATTGCGGATTGGCCGAGCTGTCGCTGACAGCTCTGGCGAATCTGTTGGTTTCAACCTGAACATTTAGGAGTTTCATTATGTGCTTTGGCGGCGGACAACCTGCACCACCTGAAGTGGTTTATGTGGGGCCCAGTGAAGACGACATCAGGCGTCAAACTGACTCATTGGCAAAGTTTGAGCAGCAATTGGCTGATCAGCAAGCGCAAACCGCTAGCCAGATTCAGGCTCAAATTGATGCTGCAAATCTGAAAACGGCCAATCTTCAGTCTGAACTTGACGAAAGAACAGCAGCCGCAGAAGCAGCACTGAATTCAGAATCAGCAGCCGCAGAAGCAGCCTTGTCTGATGTGCAAAAAGCCAAGATGGAAGCGGCTGCAATTGCAGGCGCTAATTACACACCTGTGGGTGCCTACGGTGTAACTGCTTCTGTCACTGAAGCGCCGAACGCAGAAACAACTCAGAAGATCAAGCCCAAGAAAAAGCCCAAAGGCGCACTCAAGATTCAGCCAGGCGCTCAGGCAGCTGCTGGTTCTGGTCTCAACATTGGAGTCTGATTATGTGCAGCGGCAGCTCTGGGCAACAACGGCGGCGTGAGCTTGAAAGAGAGCAGGAGAACCAAGAAAAGATCGCAAGACAGCGCCAAGAAGAACTAGACAACTTGGCAAAAGAGCGTGAGGCGATTGCTGCTGCGCAACTGGCGAGATCTGAAGATCTGCAAAGGCAACAGAGGGTTCAAGCCAAATACCAAGAATTGAAGGCTCGAAACCTGCAGAGGCGGCAGGCATACAAAGAAAAGGAAATCTTTGAGGCGACACAAGCGCAAGAGCAGGAAATAGCTGTGGCAAGGGCGCGGGCGGCTGCAATTCGCGCTGAGGCAGAAGCCCAGAAACGGCAGCTGCAGGCCACTGGTCAAGCAGTCTCAGCGTCTCTCGGCGTCCTGTCCAGGCAAGGCGGCAAGCAAGGCAAAACGGCGAAGACCTCTAAGCGAAAAGCAGTTGGCAAGGGGCCACGGGCAACGACGGCTTCCCTGAATATCGGAGAAACCGTTAGTGACAGTGGATCAGGCTCAAATCTCTCTATCTAGCCATGAAGTGTGCTCAATCGATTTACGACTCTCTGCAAACTGAGAGGAACTACTGGCTTGATAGAGCACGGCGATCAGCCAGTCTCACAATCCCGTATTTGATTCCTCGGTCCAATACTCCAACGATGGAGAACGTGGATGCGTTTCAGTTGCCCTGGAACGGGATCGGGCAGAGGGGTACAAATAGCCTCTGCGCAAAGCTGTTGATGTCGATTCTTCCGCCGACTGAAGCGTTTTTTCGTTTCACGCTGGACCCGGTGGAACAGGAAAAGGAAGAGGCAAAACTTTTGCAGGCGGGCGCAACACCTGAGGAAATTGCAGAGCTCAATTCAGCCAATGAGCTGGCGCTGAACAAATTGGAGCTGTCGATATTACGCAGCATTGAGACCAGCAATGACCGAGTGATGGTGCATGAGGCACTGATGCACCTTGTCGTTGGCGGCAACTGCCTCATGCACATTGCTGAGGATGGGCTGCGGGTTTACTCGCTCAATCAATACGTGGTCTTGCGCGACCCAATTGGTGAGCCATTGTGCGCTGTCGTTAAAGAGTCGATGGCGGTTGATCAGCTGCCGGCAAGCATCCGCAATGAGCTGAGCAAGGACAAGGACGAGTACGGGCAGCTGCTGGATACAAATGACCCAATGCCTACGGGCGAACCGAGCAAGACGGTTGATATTTATACCTGCGTGAAGTGGGAAGGCGACAGCGTTGAGTGGTTTCAAGAGATCAATAAGCAGGAGATCGAAGGCACCAGGGGGTCATCAAAGAAATCGGTATCGCCGTGGCTGCCATTAAGAATGGCCTCGTATCAGGCCAGTAGCTACGGGCCGGGTTACATCGAATCAGCGGCCATTGCCGATCTGCAAACTGCTGAAGCGCTGTCACAGGCTGTGGCTGAATGCGCCCTGGTCAGTGCACAGGTCAAGCATCTTGTGAAGCCTGCTGGTGTCACAAATGCCAAGACCTTGGCGGAAAGTCCAAACGGTTCCTATTTGCCAGGAAATCCAGAGGACGTGTTTACAGTCAGGACGGACAAGAATTCAGACGTGGCTGTTGCTTATGAGGCATTGCAGCGCATTGAGCAACGTTTGGCAGCGACATTCATGCTCTCTGAAATGCGTGACGCTGAGCGCGTTACTGCGGAAGAGGTCCGAATTAGTACGTTGCAAACGGAGCAATCCCTCGGGAACGTCTATGCAATTTTGACCAGTGAATTTCAGGCCCCATACATCAGAAGACGCCTTGATCTCTACATGAAGAAAGGCGGAATGCAGAAGCTGCCTGAGGGTCTTGTGCAGCCAATGGTCAGCGTTGGTTTAGCTGGTGTCGGTCGCGGCAATGATCTTGAGAAGACGGCTCGGTTTATCAACATCCTTCAGCAATCGATTGGCCCAGAGGGTATGGCGAAATACCTGAATAACAGTGAGCTA
>Ga0163109_10003872_pt1 | contig 11404 bp, 13 predicted proteins | sample CRUFie1St13metaG_FD_108704 | JGI IMG/M metagenome (GOLD analysis project Ga0163109, IMG submission 108704) | Marine microbial communities from the Costa Rica Dome - CRUD Field 142mm St13 metaG | ecosystem: Environmental > Aquatic > Marine > Oceanic > Photic zone | place: Costa Rica: the Eastern... | reverse complement strand
TAATATTTCTTCACTTGATACCACACCTTCTGTATTTTCTGATGTTTGTACTTCTAATGACTCTGAACCATTATCATTTTTTTTATCAAAAAATGGTATATATGAATGTGTTGGTGTAATATTTTGGTTTGTAATAACAGTTTTCAGCATATTTTGAATGATTTTTATATTTGTAAAAAGACCTTTAATTTCTTTATCAATATACCAGACAATTACTACAAAAAAAGAGGCGATGCATAAAACAATCATACTTTGATAAGTTGTTGACATATAAGGTAGTTCTAATTTATGTATACCAAAAAGTAATTATATAAACGCAAGAAAAAATAAAAAAAATGTTTTCTATAAATTATAGATATGACAATCGTGAATATGTCAGATGGTAGAAATTTTACAGATTATACTTCACAAAGACAACAAATGATTGAATACAGACAAAAATATAAGACTCTTGATTCTAGATCATTACGACAGGCTTTAATAACAAATGCGAATAGCATAATGAATACAAATAATTGTACAAAGAAACAAGAATCTACAATGCATGTATGGTGTGCTTCAAATAAGAATTAAACATTTAATTGAATTTGATTTTTTTCTATTTGAAGTATATTTTCAATAAATAACTTTGCAGATAATAAATGAAACATACCTTTTGCGCCTGCAATGTTTATTTTTCCACTTTGGAAAATCAAAAAACTTGCTTGCTTTATACCATCAACTTTGTAATGCGCGTTTATTCCAGCATATGTTTTTGGTGAAAACTCAGCATAAATGTTGTATTTATTAATGAGTAAATCACGAAATATTTTTTGATTAATATGGTAATTGGCATCAATAGTCATATTTACCATAACAATATCAATATTTTCATTTGTGATTTTTTCATTAAATAATTCTTTTATAACACAAGCCTTAAACAAAAACATATTCATTTTATTAATAACTTTGGAAATCATCTGAATTGATTGACATCCTGTAATGTGTAATCTTCCATTATTAAATACCTTTACTTTTATTTGTCTAATTTTATTTGAATTACCTTCTAATGGAATGTGAAGTTGAATTTGATTTTTAAATGATTTTATCTTATTATCTTTCGATAAAGGGTATCGAATCATACCTAAATTTGAACTGTTATTTTCGTTATTTTGTATTACACTTAAGTTATTTTCATCAATATAATTTTGTAATTTAGAAATATCAATTGGTAGCCCAATTGATGCAATCGCAGTCATAGTAGAAACAATAATATCATTCATATTCATATAAATAATACAAAACTTCTTTAAGTCAAATGATTAAGTTCCTTTTTCAACATATTTGTAATAATATTTCCTAAAGGTACATTTTGATTTTTTACCCATGAAATGTAATCATATAAACAATTTCGAGTATATTGTATATCAATCTTTTTCAATTCGTCAAGTAAATAAACTAAATTTGGTAAAAAAATATAACTAAGCGTATGATAACAAGTATGCTCTACATTACCACCATTTTGTAACTTATCAAATAGATCATCACACATATTTGTTAATAACTCTCCTATTTGTCGATCCATACCAAGTAAACAATTTTCTCTTTCAAGACGTTTTTTATAATAATTCATTCTATTTGGATTATTTTTCATCATAAATAAAGATTGCTTCATATAACCATTTTTTTTCATTTGATTATCCATTAATTTAAGTTGTTCATCTGTAAATTCTATATCTGTATATGGATCTTTGAAATGTCCAGTTTTAAACATATACGTATAAAATGGAAGCATATTGTATCTTACATATTTATTTTTTGTTATTTCAATTTCAAAAAAAGGATAAACAAGATCACATTGTGTAAGAGGATCTTGTTTGTTTATAAACTGTTTATGTTTATTTTTTTTATAACTATAATATCTTGAAATGTAAAGTGAAGCAAAATGTTTTCGAAGTAAAAACAGTAAGTCACATTTTTTCATTTTTGAATAATTTTTTAAACCGCATTTCTTTGCTATTCTACACATATGAACTTTTGTCAATTCTGTGTTTATTAAAATCATATAAAATATTTATTCTTATATTTTTAATTATATATTTTTTTCATTTGTGTATTTTTTATAAACATTTTGCCATCTTATTTTACTTTTCTTTTTTAATTTTTTGTTTACTTTGTTATGAATCAAATACGTCCAATAAAGCAATGTTTTACGAGTTTTTAAATACTTTGTTATTGGTAATTCTTTATAATATTTCCGTAACGAAACACCACATGAATAACAAGGTAATACATAAGATAAAGATTTGAAAAATAAACAATATTTCTTCTTATCGGCTTTAGTAGGGTAAATTGGGTAACCTGCGGCAACATAGTGCATACTCTCCCATAAGCAACTCCCCCATATAGTTGGTTTCATATATAATAAACAATTAAAATAATTTATTTTTCATATATTTTCGTTCATACAAAAGAAATCCTGAAATAAACAAAATTGCACCAAAAATGAAACCTTTTGTTTTTTTTGATATTTGAGAAGGTGAATGTGAATACGCGTTTTTATAATATTGTACAACACTTTCAAAATCTTTTTCGGGCTTTCCTAATTTTTTATTTACTTGGTTATGTATAAATACAACCCAACGAGACAGTTGGTTTCTAGAATCAAGATGTCCATCGATTGGGTATTTAGTTAAAAGCATTTTATAATGATTTTTGCATTTTTCACAAGGTAATAAATGTATAAACGATTCATAAAAATCTTTATGAATCTTCATTGAAGTGGCATCGGGATATTCTGGATAAAAAAATGCAATGGAATGCATTGTAAACCAAAAATGAGGTCCAAAAACCTCAGGATTTGGGTTCATTTATTATGTAGTTATTATTTAAAATTCGTAAGAATTTAAATAAAATAAAACCCAAATATTAAATGAATAATGAATATGATACTATTTTAATTTCAAATGATTTGGATTTGTTTTATGAAGAAATGAACATTGTGTATAAACATATTAGCCAAACAAGTACACACGACTTTCAAAATCCAAATATTAATCTAAATTCTTTTCACGTAGACTTATCTAAATATTTTACACAAATGAATGAATCATATTACGGGTTAATATATTCGTGTATAAAACTAGCAATAAGTTATGATCAAAATAAATATAAAAATATAAATATTATACCTAAAGTGTCTAGAAAACAAAAGTCCTCATTTGAATATATGAAAAAAGTCCGTCCATATTTTGAAAAATGGAAGAAAAATGATTCTAAATTTGAAATTCAATCAAAAAGTCAATTTGAATCAATAAATACAATACCTGAATATTTGGACTTTATTTGCTCTCAAAACTCGCATTTTTATTACAAACAAATATCAACTTATTTATCAAATTTTAAATTAGCGTTAATATACGGATATCCTATTATTTGTGGTATCAAACATAATAATAAAAATCAAGTTGTTTTAATTGTTGGATTTGATAATAAAAACTTTAAAATAAGATATTTTGATACAATAATTGAAATAGATCACAATAACGTTTTAAAAAATTGTTTTAATCCATCTATATTTTATTCAAAATATTTTACGTGTAAAGATATTAATTTAGGATTCTTGAACTAAAGTATCAAAATCAATATTATAAAAACAATATGACCACCGCAAAGCATTTGCTGTTTTTCTATCAAGATGATTTGGTGACAATAAATTAAATATACATTCATTTAATTCGTTTGGTATTTGAATATGGCATTTGTTCATATAAGGAAACTCACCAGTATACATTTCATATAATAACACACCAAATGAATACATATCCGCTGAAAAACTATATGGTTTTCTGTTTTTTATTTCAGGAGCCATATATTCATATGTACCACAATATGTATTTGTAAATTTATAAATTGATTTTGCAAATCCAAAGTCAACCATCACTGCTTTATTATTATGTATTATAACGTTTTCAGGTTTAATATCTCTATAAATTATTTTTAAATCGTGAAGATAAATTATTGCGGATAATATACACGATCCATATTGCAATGTTTCTGAATATGATAAATGACCTTTTCTATGTAAAACATAATATAATTCATCTCCTTGAATGTAATTTAATATTATTCCTTTGAAGTAATATATGGATATGAACTCAATACAATTACATATAAAAGGGTGTTTTAAAGATTTTAAAATACAATATTCATTTTCAAAATATTTTTTATAATTATTTTTAGTTTTCATAAGTTTTAATGCAAAATATGAAGAGTCATGTTTCACCAAATATACATTTGAAAATCCACCTGTACTTAATTTTCTTATTATTGTATATTTAGATATATAAAGACAATCCATGCATTATATAATGTATATTTCAAATAAAACAATTTGTAACGTAAAAGTCACCTTAAATTTTTGTATATATAAATTATATAATGTCATCGTATGCATTTCACGTTGATGATCTTTATGCATTAAGAGATAAAAAAATGGAAAGAGAATACCACGCTTATTCGAGAATGTTGGATAGAGTTTACAAAAGAATAATTATGATTGAAAAGAAAAATAAATCTGATATGATTTACGAAGTTGAACCATTCATACCAGGTATGCCATTATATTCTCGAGAATATGCAATAAATTATATCATTCATCACATGAATTTATCAGGTTTTGAATGTACATATATGGGGGAATCTTATATTTATGTAAATTGGGGAAAAAGAAAAAAAAGCACAAGACCTAATGAAAAACAAAAAGAAAATGAAAAAAGAAGAAAACAATACGAAATACAAAGGATTGTTCAAGTACCTGAATACAAAGAATTCAAACGTCCCGTTGTGAATAGAATTATTCCATCTAATAATGTTTCAGTAAACATTCAAAATCCTGGTTCATTTGTATCTTCAATACAAAACGATAAACCTGATTTTTCAATTTCAAGTTTAAAAAGATTACGTAACACAGCAAAACAAATACGTTATAATATGTAAATGAAACACAGAAGAGAAAGAACGTTTTCAGATATGTCTATTGCAGAATCTTGTATAGATTTGCATGAGAAGCAAGAAAAGTTAATGAAAAGACAACCAGCAATAGGGTTATTAGATCAAATTACAATAAAAAAACGTTTACATGAAATATCAGAACAATTTGGAAATGTACAAACTGATAATATTTTACAAGTGACACAACATTTATATCATATTTTCCGAGAAAAGTTTTCAATATATGATATGAAAACTATAATTGTTGAATTGTTAAGCGAGGCTATAGATAATAACACAAATAACGATCATAATTATTCCTTGATATACAGACCAATACTGAAAGATATTATCCCATCTTTTATAGACATATGTAACACACAAAAAAAGAAAAAATCAAAATGGCTTTTTTTGAAAAAATAATTATTATCTATGTAATAATATATAATGAGTACCGGAAATAATTATCAAAACGGTATTATTGACCATTATAAAGGATTTATAAATCACTTGTATAGTCTAAATACAGTTTCAGCATTTGGGGCTGGATATCACAACAGCCAAGGTGATATAAATTCCGAAAACTATAATTCAGCAGTTGACTTGTTTATTAAATTAAAAGATACAAAATCATTTATATTTCAAACAAAAGATGCATCATCCCCTCTTCAAACAAGATTTACATTAAATAGTTCAGGAAATTCATTCAGTGAAATATTAACTGTTGACAATACGTGTGATTTTAATTGTCTTCAAGTTGATGGAACAAATAGTTTATTGTCTTTGGATATAAATACTTCACAATCAATATCATTTGTCACAATCAATCTTACAGGTACTACAGAAATAACAAATAAAGTAAGTGTAAGTGATGATGCTATATTTAATTGCCAAAATAAACCTTTTAACAATAACGGTACATACAATAACGTTGGGCAATTATCAATGACAAACACATCCGGTGTTTTATATTTAACAGGTTCTAATAATTTTACAGCAGATTCAGATGTTGTTATAGACAGTACGTTGACATCTACACAACCCGTTACATTAGCAGGTACACTTGAGAATTCACAAAGTTATAATGTATTTTTTAATTGTAACTTTTTTGTCGCAAATTTATCTGCATTAAACGGTACTTTTACAAATACAAATACTGTAAATAATAGTAACACTACAGTATTAGAAAATATTTACTTTGGTGATAGTGATAATGGAAAAGTATTTGTAGAATCAAGTAAACCTTTATTTAAACACAATGATTCATCTTCAAATGCATTACTTCAAAATGATAGTAGTTATACCGAATTAAATGGAGTATATGTTAAACTAAATGATACAAATTTTCAAGTAAATACAACAAATTTAACAACATCTGTACCAAATTGTTTTGATGGAAGAACAAATAGTTTCACGCTAAATAGTATAGCAAATGTAGAAAGTACTCTTACTGTAAATTGCGAATCCACATTTAGTTCACACGTAGACTTATCTAGTTCATTAAGTGTAAGTAACCAAGCTAATTTAGATAATAACGTTTTATCCGAAACTGATGTTATATCAAATGGTACAAAAGATGTAAATAATCTTTCCGTTAACACAAGTGCCACTATTGATAAATTAACTCAAAATTGCAATAATTTTTCATTTACATTTCAATCGTTATTTCAAAATAAAACAAATGGGTTTGCTACACAATGGATGTACATTCATAATCAATTAAACTCAAATATGGATTATACAGATTCTTATATTTTACAAACAAGTTTAAATGGTGATTATGGATTTAAAACAACTGGTTCTGGGACAAATAGTATTTATTACATGGAGTCATCTGTTGAATTTACAACTTCATCATCTGCTCAATTTGATTCAAATATTGATGTTACAAATAATTTAACATTAAATAACACTTTTCTTGAAAATAACGCTATTTTAGAACTTGAAGGTAATTGTAATGTTGATTTTAAATTTGTATCAAACGACCTGGTTATTCAAGGTTATACTACATCTTTAACTTTGGATGAAAATTCTCTTGTATTAAAACATAATTCACACTTTATATTACAAGATGATACATCACCAAAAAATATACAATTTCTAAATACACTAAGTGTATCGAATGAAACTTATGTAAATAACCATATGACAACAAATTGTAAAGTATTTATTGGAGAATCAAATTCATTTACATTTTCAAATAATTCAAATATAACAACATTTCCTGTTTTACAACTCAATAATACAAAATTAAGAACTTTAGATACAAGTGATAATTTAAATTTTTGCATAAATGACATTCCTGTCTTAGAAATAACAGCAAGTGGTGTTGAATCAAATTGTATTTTTAAACTAAGTGGTGATATATCAGTAAGTTCAACTGTTACGCTTAGTAACTCTATTCAAATTTATAACAGTATTTCAACTGTGTTGTTGAAAACAAATTGTAATTTATCATTTATTAATAATTTTGTAATAAATTCATTTTCCCAATTTGATAGTTCATCTCCTACTTTTAACTGTGAATTGCATATTACAAGTTCAACTGCGTCAAATTCATTTTCAAATATGAATGTTGAAACAAATGTTCTATTTAATTCAACAAAAGATATAATTGTTTCTTATTTATTTAACAGTAATTCATTTGTTACAAACAACTTTGTAAATTCAAATTCAATGAATGTTGATTCAGATATAACCATTAATGATAAATTTAATATAAACAGCGATGCCAGTATGAGACATAACGATAACGATGAAAATGTATTTCATCAAAATAATACAGGAAACGTTATCATAAAAGGTGATACCATTAATATTGATACAAATAATACAAGTGCCATTGATATTACATCAACTTCTATAACAAATCAACTTAACACAACTACATTAAGCAATTTATCTATCGTAAATAATAGCAAACTATTTGCAACAAGTACAACTGTAAATCACGACATTAATGATTTGCGCATAAATGATGAAACTATTAATAATAAAAACGGAACAAATCAAAGTTTTGATCAATCATCAAGTGGTAATACAACAATAAAAGATTCAAATAGCATTTTATTGAATATTGGTACTACAAATAAAGTAAAAGTAATTTCAGATAAAATCGTTTTAACAGGTGATCTTCATTTAGATGGAACAAATTCTGTCAAGTTAATTTCAAATTCAGTTTTCATAGAAACAGACTATAGGAATCCAAATCATGTTATACAATTTTCTTCAGCCAATTATGATTGTGATATACGAGTTCATAATTCCGTTGGGGATAATAGTATTAATATATTTAATTGTAATTTAAATATAACAAGTAGTAATTGCACTGTTACATTTGAAAATTGTGTAACAATTAATGACGACTTATTTATAGGATTTACTGGTCCAAACTGGAACAATAATACTGACGATTTTGATAGTCAAAGTAACAGCGCTGGAAATTCAGTTACTTTTATTATTGCAAACGACAATGGTACCCAATTTTTACAAAACAATGAATCAACTTTAGTAAATATCCAAACAGTAAATGTAGAATTTCACGATAATGAATTAGTCTTAGCAAACTGTTTTACATCATCTGATTTTGCAAACGAAAATAACGTTGGTATATTTATTTTCGACAATGCATCTGATTCTGATTCTTTTACATTCTCACTTTATAATCCAAATAGTTGGAATCCAAATTGTGTAAATAATGGAATATGGGAAGCAAAAGGTAATGATTTGTTTGTAAATTGCAATCAAAAATTCATTATGCATAATGGGAATAGCCCTTGGAGTCTTAATATTGAAAATGATTCTCACGATTTTGTTATAAAATATAATGACAATACAAAACTTAAAATACGTAGAAATGACGTAATTTAAAATACTTACGCAACCAAGTAAGTGTTAAAGAAATATCTATTATAAAGGCTATATGATTCAAAGTAAATATCAAACAAATATCATAAGTAAATTTGAAAATACAAAAAATAATATATATAAAGTCCAAGCCCTTGCTGGAACCGGAAAAACAACTACAGCAAAATTACTATTATCTCAATATTCAGATGAAACAAAATGGTTGGTTTTAGTTTTTAATAGCGACAATAAAGAAGAATGGAGAAAATGGAAAAATAAAACTTGCCCAACAAGTCAAGGTAAAATTGAATCGTATGCGTCTTTTGTCTCCAATACTTATATGAAAAATCAATGGAATTTTAAAGGAACAAATCCAACAATAAAACATTACAAACAACTTATACCAAATGAATCACAGCAATTTATTCAAAATGTGAAAAAAATAGTGGAAAGATTTGCAACAACTTTGGATTTGAAAATCAATCATCAATTTATTTCTAATACATTATATTACGATTTACCATATGATGTATTAGAAAAATATTGTATGTATGCAAATAAATTATGGGAAGCAAAGTGTGATCATAATCAAAAAGATTTTTCATTAGATGAAAGTGGTGGTATGAAACTTATGTATTTACAAAATAAACAATTTGATTACGATGTTGTTATATGGGATGAGGCTCAAGACATTCCCAATATTCACTTTGGTGTTATGAAGAAATATAAGAATGATGCGATTCACATCTTATTTGGAGATGACTATCAAACTATAAACCTGTGGAGATTAGGCATGAGTGCACAATTTAAAAATATTCAAAGCGTTGCTCACTTGCCTCAGACGTATAGATTTGGAAAACGATTGGCAAACTTTGCAAATTCATTAATGAAAATAATGGAAGATATGGATTTAATACAAAACAACATTCAAATGAAGGGTTGTAAATCAAAAACTACGTTTATTGTACCATATAATTACTTTCACAATATTTACATTCATAAACACAAAGAAGTATTGTATTTGGTAAGAAATAATTCAACTATTGTTTATATGTTATATCATTATGGTGTAATTATTCAAAACACACATTTTATTGATTGCAAATTCACAAAAACTAAAAGTAAAGGAAAAGAGTTTTTAGAAGGTTTGCGTCAATTAATAATGTTAAAAACAAGAAATGCATTTTCTTCATACCCTAGCATTTGGTGGAAATATAAAACCTGGGGAAGTGTATATGATGATTATATGAATGATTTATTGACTGAAACGCAAAAAGAAATAATGATATTGGTTGTTGGAAAATTGGGAAATTTAAATACATACTTGAAACTTCAAGAAATTATTGAAAACAATGATAAAAAGAAACCAAAATTTGAAATATACACAGTTCATGCAAAAAAGGGATATGAAAGTAATGTTGTCATCTTAGCAAATGACTTCTTAAATATTAGACCAACTTCAAACAAATTTGAAGAATATTGCGTGTTTAATACCGCTATAACACGAGCAAAAAAGGTACTGTATTTACACACAGATTATGAGTATATTCGTTGGTATCAACATTGTGCAAATAAAATAGGAAATGCTTGGTACAATCATAAAAAATGGAAAAATGAAGTAATGTTTGTATTACATCATAAACTACCGGTTGAACTATGTTATCATATTATAAAGTGTTTAGTGTGAATTTACAACTTGGAAGGTGTATAACTTACTTGGTATTCCTTGACTGGTGATGCATTTTGTCTTTTGAGTTGTGGTGGTTTTAGTGGCATATTCAACTTGTACATCAAATATGTAATATTATTGTTCATTGTAATAATAAATAATATTTATTCTTTAACTACTTTGAAAATATTTTTTATTAAAAATATAAATGTATTTTTTTATTAAAAAATATTATATTACATTGACCTTAATAAAGAATTGACATTGCTTTTTGGTGATGTCAATTGCTTGAAAATACTTAAACATAATACAAGAACAATTACATCATAAAATATAGAAGCGTTCATAGCCTTTGATTGTGTGTGTAACAAATGCCAAAAAGCCATACTTCCCCCCTTTACTAAAGATGCTGGACTTTCTTTACCAACAGGACCCATTTCTGATAAAACCATAGATAATATCACTTTTACAATTGCAATCACAAAAGATAATACAAATATTTGTGACCAAGTAAAGTCTTTCATTATAATATAATGCAAATATTTTTTTTTAAAGTATTCGTAAATAATAATTTCACATTTCTACAGTTATAGAATGAATTACGTATATGAAATATAAGCTAAAAGAAAATGAATCATTGGACTTGGAAACAAATGCGGAAAACAAACTCTCATCAACTTACAAGAAAAATGGAACAACTTGCAAAGAAAATAAAGTTAAAACAAATTGTAATACAAAAAGTAAAAAATGATATGAAAATGAAAAGAAGTGTTGAAATCGGTGTGAGAAGATATACAAATCATCCAAATTGGTATGTAGCTGAAAGTGCGAAAGATGTAATGAAATACGGCGTGCATTGATTGTAATAAACAAATTAGTTCATCATATCTTCAATCAATAAATCCAAATCATACTGAG
>Ga0163109_10003871_pt1 | contig 11405 bp, 9 predicted proteins | sample CRUFie1St13metaG_FD_108704 | JGI IMG/M metagenome (GOLD analysis project Ga0163109, IMG submission 108704) | Marine microbial communities from the Costa Rica Dome - CRUD Field 142mm St13 metaG | ecosystem: Environmental > Aquatic > Marine > Oceanic > Photic zone | place: Costa Rica: the Eastern... | reverse complement strand
GTTTTACTATTAGGAATTTCATTTTTTTCAACCTTTATTGGATTGCCACGGCCTTCTATTAGTAGTTGGATTCTTATCTGGTTTACGCTTTCAACTCTAACTTGCATAACAAGAATAATTGCAAGGGATATTTTAGTAAATTTTGATAAATCAAATTTAAAAATAAAAAGAATTGCTATTTATGGTTCAGGGACTGAAGCAATTCAGTTAGCTGCAGCTTTAAAAATATCGAAAACTTATAAAACCATTTGCTTCATTGATGATTTAAAGGCTCTTTATAACAGAACTATTTGGGATCTTCCTATTAAGTCAATTGACTACATAGATAAATATTCAAATATTGATGAGATTTTTCTAGCTAAGCCTAGTCTTAATAAAGAAAAAATCAGGAAAATTTATTTAAAAGCAAAAAGTAAAAATATAGGTATTTCTGAAATACCTTCTATTGAAGATATTACTTTAGGTAAAACAAAAATTGATTCATTGAAACCAATATCAATAGAAAGTTTACTTGGTAGAGATGAAATACATGTAAATTTAGAATATGTAAAACCAATAATTGAAAACAATTCAATTTGCGTTACTGGATCAGGAGGTTCAATAGGATCAGAATTATGTCAGCAGATAATTAGACTAAATCCCAAAAAACTAATTCTTTTTGAACAAAGTGAAATAAATTTATATAAATTGTTGGAAAAAACAAATGCAAACTTCCAAAATAGCACTGAACTAATACCAATATTAGGTTCTGCTAATAACAGCTATCTTTTAGAAAAAGTTTTAAAAAAAGAAAATGTTAATATAATCTTTCACACGGCCGCATATAAACATGTTCCACTTGTAGAAAGAAACCCAATCTCAGGCATTGAAAATAATGTTTTAACAACACTTACTGTTTGCAATGCAGCTATTAAAACTAATGCTAAACAAGTGATTCTTGTTTCTACAGATAAAGCAGTAAGACCGAATAATGTAATGGGAGCTTCTAAGAGACTTGCTGAAATAATTTTTCAGGCATTTGCATCAAAAGAAAATAATTTATTTAAGGAAAATAAAAAACATAATCCCACTCTTTTCTCAATTGTTAGATTTGGCAATGTTCTAGCTTCATCAGGTTCAGTAGTACCTCTTTTTAAAAAACAGATTAATAATGGGGGTCCTGTAACGCTAACTCATAAAGATATAGTTAGATACTTTATGACAATAAAAGAGGCCGTTAGATTAATCTTAATCACAACAACTATGACAAATGGAGGTGATGTCTTTTTATTAGATATGGGAGATCCAGTTAAGATTTTTTCACTAGCAGAACAAATGATTAAATTAAGTGGTTTGACAATTAAAAATGAAAAGAATCCAGAAGGAGATATTGAAATAGTAGAAACTGGTTTGAGGCCTGGAGAAAAGCTTTTTGAAGAGTTGTTAATAGATGCAAAAGCCATTGGGACTGATCATCCTTTAATATTTAGAGCAAATGAAAATTATATTGAATATGAGGAATTAATTAAAAAATTAAAAATTTTAGAAAAAGATATAAAGAAAAATAATCTTAAAAAAGTTTTAAAAAATCTTTCTTTATTGGTCCCGGAATGGAATGCGAACTTATAGATGAAAAATTTAAAAAATTATTCTGAAAAATTTTTAAAAAAGATAATTTTTACATTTTTCTTCTTGGAGTAATCATATAGGATAAATAAACTTATAAATAAAATTGAGACTATTAAATTAGCAGAAAAAATACTTGCATTTCCAGCAGATACAAGAATATTTGAGTTTATTTTTGGTAAAATTTGAAGATATAAAAAATATATACTAGTTGAAAAACTTACTATTGCTGATGCAAGAAATAATGAACCTAAACTTAATTTTGCAACATATTTGTAAAAAATATCTTTTATAAAATTGAATAACCAAAACTTCAAAAGTGGGTAAATCATATTAGTAGAATTCATAGAACTTCTCCATTCTTCTCCGTAGATTGCATGCATTGGGAATTGATGTATGTTAGCTCCTAAGTTACTACATCTTTTTATTACACTACATTCAAATAGATATCTTAATTCTAACTTAGTTTTAAATTTATCTGAAATTAAATACCTTAAAGTAATTTGATTCATCGATATAAAACCATTAGTAATATCAGTAAGTCCCCTATAAATTAAAGACAACCTTGCAAGTGGCTCAAGCAAAAAAGAACCTAATTTTCTATCAAACGGTATTCTCATATTATTTAATGGGTAATGATATCTAGTACCCTTTACTAGAACTAATTCATAATCATATAAATTTAATAAATATGGTATTAATTCAAGAAGATATTCTGCTGGATGTTGACCATCGGAATCCATTTTTATAAAAAAATGGTTTCCTAATGTTAATGCCTCTTTAAAACCAATTAATGAGGAGAAGCCTACTCCCATATTTTTTTCATTATGAATGACTGTAAATATTTCAGATGAAGGAATTTCCATAAAAGATTTTTCAGGACAAAAATCATCAACTATATAAACAGAGATAATACAAATATTGGACAATTCGGATGCTATCTTCAATAATTTATTACAAAGAATACCAACTCTATTCTTTGCCCTGTAACAGGGGATAATGATTGCTACTTTTGCTCTGAATTTTTCCTGCATTTATAGGAATTTAAATTGGTAAAAAAGCCTAATTGAATATATCATTAAATAAGAAATAAATTGTTTTAATAATATAAATGCTAGAAAGTTCACAAAATATATCTTTAATTCAAATTGTAAGCAAAATCCTAAAAAATTTATCTAATAGAAGAAAAAGACAATTAGGATTTTTAAGCTTTTTAATTATTTTGAGTAGTATTTTTGAGATATTAACACTTTCTTCAATTCAACCATTTTTATTAGCCCTTGAAAAATCTAATAATGCTATTATGTTGAATCAAAATGGTGGATTACTTTCAAGAATATTTTTAAATAGTCAAGGAAGTTTAATCTCTCTTCTTCTGATTTTTATAATTCTTTTAATAATATCTGCGGGTTTGAGATTATTAAACATTTATTTGAATAATTTCTTTGCCGCAAGTCTTGGCAATGAATTAGGAAGTTCAGCATATTCGAACTGTTTAAACCAACCATATAAATATCACTTAAAAACAAATACAAGTAATATAATTTCCACAATAGTAACAAAAACAAGTTCCTTAACAGACACTATTAGATATCTTTTGACTTTTATTAGTTCTCTATTTATATTTTTTGCTATTTTCTTAAGTCTTCTAAAATTAAGTTTTATTATTACAATCGTTATTTCATTATCTTTTATAGTTTTTTATGGAATTTTAATATTCTTTATAAATAAAAGGATAGAGAATATCTCCAAAATAAAATCCAATCTTGTTAGCCAACAAACTCAAACTTTGCAAGAAGGATTAGGATTTATTAGGGATATAATTTTAGATAAATGTCAAAACACATTTACAGATGATTTTAGAATTAAAGATAGTAGATTGAGAATCATAGACGCCAAAAGTAATTTTTTAGAATCTGCACCAAGATATATTTTAGAAGTTATAGGAATAACAATTTTAATAATATCTGCATTGTTTTATTCAAGAAATAATCCAATAGAAATAATACCAATTTTAGGTACATTTGCTTTTGGTATTCAACGACTTTTACCCCCTTTACAACAAATTTATGGATCTTTCGTTTTTATAAGGACAAATAAATATTCAACCCTAAATGTTCTTACATTATTAGAACAAAAAAATTATAAATCTTCAAAAATTAACAAAAAATTTAAAGAAAGCTTTAATAGTGAAGTTAGATTTAAAAGTGTATATTTTAAATATGATAAAAATGAAAAATATATTCTTGAAGACTTTGAACTGAAAGTTAAAAAAGGAGAGAAACTAGGAATTATTGGGAAATCAGGCTCTGGTAAAAGTACTATTTTAGATTTAATTATGGGATTAACTAAACCAAGTAAAGGGGAGTTATTAGTAGACAACAAAAATATGCATAAAAGAAATTTCAAAATTGAGGGATGGTATTCCCAAATATCTCATGTACCACAAAATATTTTCTTATCAGATCAATCTCTAGCTGAAAATATAGCATTTGGCATAGATAAAAAAAATATAGACATGAATAAATTAAAAGAGGCAATAAAAATATCTCAGTTATTTAATTTAGTCGATAATTCTAAAGATGGATTTTTCACAAATATAGGTGAAAGAGGTATGAAAATAAGCGGCGGGCAAAGACAACGAATTGGAATTGCTCGAGCAATTTATAAAGGTGGAAAAATTATGATTCTTGATGAAGCCACAAGTGCATTAGACATTAATACAGAGAATTCAATAATGGAATTTATTAAAAAATTAAATAAAGAATATACTCTTATAATAGTTTCACATAGAAAAAATACTTTAAAATTTTGCGATAGGATAATAGATATTAATGATATAAAGTAAACTTTAGTAAATATTTTTTATAATTTAAAAAACATCATTAGCAAATAATTAAATTTCTTACTAAATAAAAAATCAACATTATTGGGTTAAATTTTAAGTATGCGACATATTATTTTCTTGAAAATTTTAAAAAGTATTAAATTTAAAGCATTCTTTAATTTACTAAGCAAAACGTATGGAAAGCCTACCTCCCCGCTGAAAAATATTTTTTTCAATTTAGGGCAAGGTTTTTGTCCTCCACTAGAGTAATACTTAAAGGGATAGCAATCAAGATAGTGATGCACTACACCTCTTTTATATTTTTGGCCTGTGAAATGCAAAGGATAATGATTTAATGGAGAAGTTTTTAAACCAATTGAACTGAGAATCCAAAACTCAGAAAGCCTTCTATCTTGATTGAAATTATTCTTAAAAAAGAAAACTGGGGGTTGCAATAATCTAGCAATATAATCCATCCTAGCCCACCAAAAATTACCAGAATAGTGCCAATATTCTCTTTTAAATTTTTCTGATAAGGTTTCGATTTCTTTTTTTTTAACATCATCTGCTAATGACCATATTTCACAGCCACAGGTGTAATATTTTTCTAGAACTTTTATACATTTTTTCCAAAGTATAATATTGAAATATTCCATCATCTTAGTCCAACTATCTATTGGATCTAATTGATAATAAGGATGATATGAAGAGCCTTTCGTATGAAAATATAGAACAGTACCTTCTATATTCTTAGAAATTTCCTGATCGGAAATTTCTTTTATTTTGGATAAAGTAACTCCTTCATGATAAGGAACTTTGAATTCAGAAAATTTAAATTTTGGTAAAAAATGATTTGCTTCTTTCATCAAAATCGATTTTTTGATCAAAGAAATTCCTTTAGGAGAAGCTATTACATTAATTTCCTTTGCATAATTAAGTATTTCTGAGGAAATTAATTTAGAAAGTTGTCTACTAATAATTTGAACAAATCTTTCTTCATAACCATCAGCAAGATAGGTATGCCAAAAAATATAGATTGGATTCTTATTATTTTTTTTTATAATACTATTGCTATAAGTCAAAGGAATTATTAGGTTAAATTTTAAAAAGTTTTATTTAAAAAAATTAAATAATTTTAATTATTATAAATCAAACAAATTTTTTTATTTAATAATTATTTTCTAAATATTGAGTTTTTTACAATTTTTTTTTAAAATAAATAAATCCCTTGGTAAAAATTGAGCGAAAATCAATAAAGGTAATAAGGGATATATATACCTCATGTGTGCTGTGCCATAAAGAGTAGGTAATAGTATAGAAAAAGGAAATAATAAAGTAAGTTTTCTTATCTTAAAATCTTTAAAAACATAAATTAATAACCTTATTAAAAGAAAAGAATGGAATAACAAAAATGAAAATGTCATAAATAAATTGAGCAAACTATTTACTGCATATTCACTAGGTAAATTTAAGCAATATATAGAAATTGCTTCTCTAGCTCCTAAATTTAGTAAAATATGAACTAACGGTGTAATTATCACGCTTAATATCTTACTTAAATTAGGACTTAAAGTTTGTTGAATAAATTTTTCTATATTTGAATAGGAATAGCAACCAAAATTTTGAGATATATATTCCACTCCATAAAAAAATTGAGAATAAGTTATGAATATAGTAATTAAGAATAAAGAAAATATGCCTAAAAATTTTATTTTTGTAAAGTCTCTTTTAAGTAAAGAAATTAAGAAAAATTGAGCCCATACTAGTGGGATAAGTGCATTCCTAAAAAGAGCTGAAATAACATTTAAGGTTATTGAAAGATTAAAAGTACTTTTATTGCAATAAAATATCCATAAAGCATAAAATGAAATGCCTAAAGTTGCAAAAATATTGGAATCTAATTTTAAAGAATATAATGCTAAATAAGGATGTAAGGATAATATTATAATAAAAAAAATTGAGTTTCTTTTAGAAAGTATTTTTATACACAAAAATATAAAAGGAGTTATTGCAATAAAAGAGCTCAGAAAAGATATAAAAATAAATTTGAAAGATAATAATGTTTCTGAGTTATAACCAATTGATCTCACAAAGAGACTATAAAAAAAATTTGATCTAAAGATATTTATATTGCCTTCATTGTAAAAATCTAAATCGGTGAAAGAAAATACCCTATCATCATAAATTGAAAGAAACTTATAGACAAAAATGGAGCTTATAATTCTAAAACATAAAAATAGGCTTGATAATAAAAAAAATTCTTTTATAGTTTTATTTTTTGATTTAAATAGCATATAGATAAGAATATATTTTAATAGTAATATTAAAAGTATTTTATTTTCTAAAAACGAAATATTTTTGATTAATAAATGAGAAAGTTGCTAAAAAAGGAATTACTAGCAGAACTGAAAAGAGATAGGAAAATCCAAAGCCTATTAAATTTTTTATTAACCACCATTGGATTATCCAACTAACCATTACTAAGAATATATAGGCTATAGGATTTCCTTTTGATTTGAAAACACCAAACTTATTGGCTAAATATCCTAAAAATGCGTGCAAAATTTGACTCAGAAAAGTTGACAGACTAATAGGCAATATTAAAAGCATTAAAAATAATGAACTATTACTTAAAATTGTTATTACAGTTCCAAAAAAAATAAACTTAATAAAGGAATTTGATTTTAATAATTTAAAATTAAACATATTTAATTTTGAACTTAAAAAGTATTTTTTATGCATCCAATAATTTTGTATTGGACTAATATTTATAGTAGTTTTTAAACCATTTTACAAATAATTCAACTCCTTTTTTAATTGAAGTTCTAGGTTCATAATCTATCCAGCTTTTTAACTTTTGCGTATTAGCATATGTTTTAATTACATCTCCAGATTGAATATCTACAAAGTTTTTGTTAGCTTTTTTTCCAATATTTTGCTCTAGAAGATTAATAAAATCTAATAATTCAATAGGATTAGAATTACCGATATTAAAAATTTGATGAGGAGCATAAGAGAATTGATTTTCACCAATATTATCTCTTGAAAGATCAGATAATTTAGGATATTTAAAACAGCATCTAAAAACACCTTCAACAATATCATCTATAAAAGTAAAATCTCTTTGCATTTTTCCATAATTAAAAACATTTATTGGATTATTCTCATAAATAGATTTTGCAAAAATCATTGGAGCCATATCTGGTCTTCCCCATGGCCCGTAGACAGTAAAAAAGCGTAGTCCAGTTGTTGGGATTTTATATAAATGGCTATAAGCATTAGCCATAAGTTCATTAGATAATTTCGTTGCAGCGTATAAACTTATTGGATTATCAACTTTTTGTTTCTCTTCAAAGGGAAATTTTTTATTTCCCCCATAAACAGAACTACTTGAAGCATATATTAAATGTTCAATTTTGTATTCTTTGCAATTTTCTAAAATATTCCCAAATCCTAAAAGATTTGTACTTAAATACGCATCTGGATTTTCTAGGGAATATCTTACTCCAGCTTGAGCTGCTAAATTGATAACTATTTTGGGTTGATTTTCATAAAAAACTCTTTTTAAATTTTCTTTATCATTAATTGAAATTTCCTCAAAATTCCAATTTCCCTTATTATTATTTTTTATTTGAATATTTTTTACCCTATCTAATTTTAAATTGATATCATAATATGAATTTAAATTATCCAAGCCAATAACTTTGTATCCATTATTTAAGAATTTATTACATAATGAAGCACCAATAAAACCAGCAGCTCCTGTAACTAATATTGAATCTTTATTTACATTCATACTTTTTTTAAAATAAATAATACATTAAATTTTTATTGATTTAATAAACTCGTTCCTATTATCACTCTACAAGATAATATCATTCTAAATATTTTTATTCTTTATAATTCAGATTAACTATTTATAAAAATTAGCTTAAGACATATCACACTGCATAAAACAAAGTAAAATAAAAAATGGTATGAAGACTTCTAGGTGCAAATCATTAAGTTAAAAACTAATAAGAATAATTTATTAAATGATGTTTCTTTGATAATTCCAGAAGTATTTTCAGATGAAAGAGGGTTTTTCTACGAAAGTTGGAATTCAAAAATTTTCAATAAAAACTTTGGTCCAACAAACTTTTTTCAAGACAATCATTCTCATTCATTTAAAGGTGTTTTAAGAGGTATTCATTACCAACTCAATCCATTTCCTCAAGGTAAGCTTATTAGATGTACTAGAGGTGTCATTTACGATATTGCAGTGGATTTAAGAAAAAATTCAAATACTTATAAAGAATGGGTAGGAATTCAGTTAACCGAAAAGAATAAGCATTTACTATGGATCCCTGAGGGCTTTGGACATGGATTCTTAACTCTTAGTAAAATTGCAGATGTTCAATATAAAGCAAATAATAAATGGAGTAAAGAAAGTGAAAAAACAATCTTATGGAATGATCAAGACCTAGAAATAGATTGGCCATTAAATAAATTAAATATAAATCAGCCCATAATCTCTAAAAAAGATTCTATTGGTTTAACTTTGAAACAAGCTGAAAAATTAAATTTCTTATTTTAATGAAAGTCTTAATTACCGGTTCAAAAGGTCAACTAGGAAGAGCTCTAGTAAGTTTAAAACCATTAGAAGCTGAAATATATCCCATGGATAGAACTAACTTTGATATGTTGGATATTCCGTCTTGCTTAAAAAAAATAAATTTAATAAATCCTGATTGGATTATCAATTGTGGTGCCTATACCGATGTTGGATTAGCCGAATTTAATGAAGAAATAGCAATGAAAGTAAATTATTTTGCTCCTGCTGCCTTTGCAGAAGAAATCAAAAAACTGGGTGGTAAATTTCTTCAAATAAGTACTGATTATGTTTTTGATGGTAGAAAAAACCCAAAATACCCCTATTCTGCAACTGAAAAAAGATCACCTTTGGGGATATATGGTTTATCAAAGGCTAAAGCTGAGGAGGCAATTGAGAGAACTTTTAGCAATAATTATCAAGGAGTAATATTAAGAACTAGCTGGTTAATCAGTCCTGTAGGAAAAAATTTCTTACTTACAATATTAAATCTGCATTTAAAAAACAAACCAATAAAAGTTGTTAATGATCAAATTGGGGCCCCGACAAGCACTTTAACTCTCGCAAAAGTTATTTGGAAAATCATTAGACTAAAAGAATATAAATTAATTTTTAATCAAAATGAAAATAGGATTTTGCATTGGCAAGATAATGGCGAAACTAATTGGTATGAAATAGCCTTAACCATTAGCGATTTAGGTAAAGAAATTGGCTTGATAAAGAATAACTCTGAAATTATTCCTATCTCAAGTTCTCAATACCGTTCCAATGTTAAAAGACCTTTTTATTCTGTACTAGAATGTTCTTTGACAAAGAAACTTTTAAAGTATGACGGGATGAACTGGAAAATAACTGTAAAAGAAATTCTAGAGAAACTGCAACTTTATAATAATCAATATCTTATAAAACCTGGATTTAAAATTTAATAAAAACTATGGAAAGATTTAAAAAAATATTAATTACAGGCGGAGCTGGTTTTATAGGCGGAGCATTAGTAAGAAAACTTCTGAAGGATAGTGAATCTTATATATTTAACTTGGATAACTTAACTTATTCAGGAGATTTATTATCTATTAATTCTTTTATAAAAACATTAGACTCGAGCGCTTTTGAAAGATATCAATTTATTAGAGGAGATATATCCGATAAATCTACAGTTGATAGTCTTATTAAAGAAATAGAACCTGAACTAATAATTCATCTTGCTGCAGAAACTCATGTTGACAATTCAATCATATTTCCAGAAAAATTTATTTCAAGTAACATACTTGGTACATTTAGATTGCTTGAAAGTTCTATCAAATACTTCAATAGTGTTAATAATACAATTAAAAAGAAATTTAAATTTTTACATGTTAGCACTGATGAAGTCTTTGGCTCATTAAATAAAACAGGTTATTTTAATGAGAATTCAAATTACAATCCTAGAAGTCCTTATTCAGCATCAAAAGCTAGTAGTGATCATTTAGTTAAAGCCTGGTTTCACACATATAAACTACCTTGCATAATTACAAATTGTTCAAATAACTATGGGCCATGGCAAAATCCAGAGAAATTAATTCCAAATACTATTTCAAACGCACTACTTAATAAAAATATACCCATATATGGAAAAGGTGAAAATATTAGAGACTGGTTATATGTTGATGATCATGTTGATGCTATATTGTTGGTTGCTGACAAGGGGCTACCAGGAAGAAGTTATTGTATTGGAGGCAATAATGAGGAAACAAACCTAAATATTGTAAATAAGATTTGTCAATATCTTGATATACATATTCCTAAAAGTGAATCTCATAAATCTTTAATTAAATTTGTCACAGATAGGCCTGGACATGATTTTAGGTATGCAATCGATTCAACATTAATAAGAAAAGAATTAAAGTGGGCGCCAAAACATAATTTTGAAGAAGGCCTTCATAAAACTATTGATTGGTACTTAAAAAATAGAAATTGGCTTTATAAAAATAGTAATTAATTGATCAAATTTTTTAATAAATTACTTTGAATAATTATCTTCCGTAATCATCTTTAAATCTACAAATATCATCCTCACCAAGATATGCTCCACTTTGTACCTCTATAAGAGTTAAGTCTAATTTGCCTGGGTTAGAAAGACGGTGTTTGCAACCAAGTGGTATGTATATACTTTCATTCTCAGATAACAATTTATTTTTCTCGTCAATTTCGACTAAAGCTGTCCCCTTAACAACAATCCAGTGTTCTGAACGATGATGATGCATTTGTAATGAAAGAGAAGAGCCAGGTTTAACAGTAATTTTCTTGACTTGCCATCTTTTATCTTCAGCAATTGAAACATAGTTTCCCCACGGTCTATATTCTAATTTATGAGATTTAGCCTCCTCAAAACCCCCTTGATCT
>Ga0163109_10003870_pt1 | contig 11407 bp, 7 predicted proteins | sample CRUFie1St13metaG_FD_108704 | JGI IMG/M metagenome (GOLD analysis project Ga0163109, IMG submission 108704) | Marine microbial communities from the Costa Rica Dome - CRUD Field 142mm St13 metaG | ecosystem: Environmental > Aquatic > Marine > Oceanic > Photic zone | place: Costa Rica: the Eastern... | reverse complement strand
TGGGCCTTGGCGGCGTCATGGCCTTCATCGCGTTCCAGTCTCCGAAGGTGCAACAGCGCATCAAACTCGGGTTCATCGTCGGCCTGATTGTTCTCCTGATCGGCCGACTGGTGCTCTCTTGGTTTGCCGGTATGTTGTTTTCCTTTGACTTGCGCCTTCCAAACGAATCCGAGTTGGAAACGCTTCAAACGCCGTTGTTGTTGATCATGTCGTTGATGATTCTCTTCATTTACCTTCTACCCGTTATCATGGGGACCCGTGGCATCTGGGGCTTGTCTCGTCGTTCCATCGCATGGGCAATCGGTTTCACCCTGCTGTTCCTTGGTATTCACGCCATTCTGACCTTCCCTCTCATCAAATCTCAGTTGGGCGATTACGGTGGCGCCTTGGCGACGTTGGAAAGCCAGACCTCTGCCCCCACCATCGGGTTGTTTGGCCTTATGCTCGTGACGCAGGAACAATTCAATCTGATTCTGATCGCCGTGCTGATAATGGTGTTCCAAGAAGCCAGCTACGGGGTTATTCGCAACCTCGAATACGCCTTCCGTCTACCGGAATCCTGCAAGCGAGACCCGGAATATGTTCGTCAGATGGACAACGTCCTCAACACACACCTGCGCCACACCTTCCTGTTCCTTGGCCTCACGGGCGTGGCCACCATCGTCGCTCTCGGCTTCCACAAGGTGTTGCTCACCATCGTCTCCGACACAACCGGTAGCCAGTGGGCCGGTCAGGTCTCTGAATCGATCGAACTCACGCTCACCTACGGGCTTGTGATCTCCGCGCTGCTCTTCCTCAGCATCATGGCGGTGCTTCGCTTCTTCATTCCTTGGCAGCGTGTGATCGGTTTTATCCAATCACGGACCAATCGACTGCCACCTGAACCGGAAACCAAAGATTTCACGCAACTATGAGGTTCGGCTTCCTTGCAGTACCCTGCCCGCCAGCTCAACCACCGCTAACAGGGCCAGCGGGAAAGCGACATAAGCCACAACAGGCCCCAAGAGATCGTGATTGACGGCCTCCTTTAGGTCGGGACTGAAAAATACGAATACGAGCATTCCTGCGGCCAAGAACAAACGTTCCATCCAAAGCGGGTAGGGCTTCCCGAGAGGCTCTTCACGTCCCATGAGGGTGTTCTCGTTGGGCATGTCGATCATCAGAAGTCAAGGTCGGAGAGTTTGGATTCCAAATCGGCCAGGGCCGTATCCTTTGCTGGCGCAACAACGGGGTCGTGGGCGGTTCGATGGTTGCGCTCTGCATCGAGCCGTGCGAGTTCCGCTTCCAGGAGGGCCCGTTCATCGTCCAGATCAGGGGAGGGCGACCCAGCCAATCTCTGGCTGGTCTCCGGGGCAGCATCCTCGTCATCATCCGAAGGCGATGGGAGCGGCGACCATCCCTCATCGTCCACCGATTCGGTGGCGGTTTCCACAACCGAGACCTGCTCGGCGTGAACCAAATGCGGCTCCAAGTCCGTGAGCATCGTTTCGTTCACCGGTATTCGTTGCTCGGCGGGAATGGATTCACGCTCAAACGGCAACAACCCGTCCCGCTGGAAATCCCACATCATACCCCGAGGGCGACCGTCGGTTAATCCAGATGCATCCAGTTGGGTGATAAGTTCCTCAAGCACCCGAGCGGTTTCCTCCAAACCGATGGCTTCTCCAGCATCGCGCTGGTCGGCCTCCAGGTAGATATCATCCAGAGCCACTTGAATGAGCTTTCTCGTTCCGAGGGCCAAACTTGGAAGCGCCTCAGGTCGCTGACAATTGGCGAGAAGCGCATGGACTTCGTTGGGCGGGGCACCGAGCCGTTCGACCTGTTCCAGAACGTTTCGAATCCGTCGCAACATGGTGATGGAACGGTCAAAATCCTCCAGCAGGTGTTCGAGATCGACCACGACATGATTGACGGTTTCGCCCAGTTGTTGCTCGAGGCGTTGTTGGACGGACCATCGAGCTAGGCCCCGTACGGCACCGGCGGTTTGGGGCACCTGACGCTCGAGGAGGGTCATGACCTCTGAGGAGAGAAGATGGCGGGGGGTTGCCGCAACGTGGTCCACCGTTCCTTGAATGACTTGGAGCGCACGTTCAACAGCACGGTCCAGCATGGTCACGGAGTAGCCGAGGCCTCGGGCGTGTTCAAGGCGTTCGAGGACGGGGCCGAGGCCTTGGAAGGTGTTGTTGTCGTCCAACAAAGCCTGAGCGAGCGGTTCTTCGGCGAGGCGAGCTCGCAAACGTTCGGCTTCCTCGATGTCAGCGAGCGCCTCTTCGTGCGCTTCGGCCAGCGAGGTCGCTTTTTCCACCAAGGATGAAAGTTCAGCCTCCGCATGACCCCTTCGTGCTCCCAAATCGCCCAATTCCCTGAGCACCTGACGGCGTTCATCCATGAGTTCTCGGAGTTCGGCTTGGATGTTCGAACGACGTGCTTCTTCCTCGGCACGTCGGACACGGTCCTCTTCGGTTCGTTGGCGAGCGTGCTTTTCTTCGGTTCGAATCGATTCGAGTTCAAGTTTGCTCACGTGCACTTGCTCCTGAGCCGACATCAAATCCGACTGCACCCTCGCGTGGCGCTCACGGCTGGTGTTCACCTGTTCACTCAACACCCGCAGCCGACGTTCTTCGTCTTCGCTTTGTTTTCGAATGGTGGTGAGACGCTCGCTGCCCTCGGCAAGGTTGGCCTGCAATTCTGCCTCTTTGAGGGCCAGAGCCTCGATCGCCTCTTTGAGTTCAGACCTGCTTTCGGCGTCGCCGATGGCCTTGGCGAGTTCAGCCGCTCGTTCGCTGACTTGGTGTTCAAGTTCGTTCACGCGACGGACCAAGCGCTCGGCGCGGGCCTCGGCTTCTTCAGATTGACCCCTTGCCTGCGCAAGGTCGACCTGCATGGTGTTGAGTTGCGCATGGGCTTCTTCCAGTGCTGTTGTGTTTTCTTGACGGGATTCAGTCGCTTCCCTGGCCACAATTTGTGCGGCATCTTTCTTCTTTTCCAAAGCCTTCAACTGGCCTTCCAGCACCGACTTACTCTTGTTGAGTTCGTCGACCGTTCGCTCCGCTTTCTCGAGTTTTCTCCGAAGGCCAGCATCCACTGCAGCCACCGCTTCATCCCGCATCACAGGCAAGGGTTCAGCAACATCTGCGCCATCGGATTTGAAGGTCATCTTCGCTCGTTCTTTCTGCAGCGACTCCAATCCTGCATGGAATCCAAGCATGTCCTGAAGGAGGTTCTTGAGCGAGGCTTGGCGGGCTTCCGAGCGGGTCCGTACGGTGGCCAGCGAGGCGATGAATCCGGACAGCGTGAACGATTCCACCGTTCCGGAGGAAGCAGCGACGATGGTTCCAGCAGGGAATCGAATGAGCTGGATTTTTCTTTTTGCTTCGGTGAGCGCCATCATCGCCTCTTCTTCGCTTTGGAAGGCAGGTGCCCACAAAGCAACGGGCACGCCTCTGGAAAGCACCAACGAGACGGCTTTGCTGGAGGAACCGGATTGAATGTGGCCCGTCACCTCTTCATCCACTGCAGCCTTGAGCATCGAAACAACCGCATCGGGTCCACCCCGGCCGTCTCTGAGCGTGAACCCGTCGGGCATCTTTGACCCGTGAGCGCCAGCTGCGATGATGTCGCCGTCCAAAGCGATGGAAGCAGCGGACAACAAGCGAGCGTGATTTGCGTCCTTTTCCGTCCAAACAGCGAGCGAAATCTCTCCGCTTTGCGCCAAAAGAAGCGCCCCGTTTTCGGTGTGCAATGTCCAATGACTCTGCCCCTTCATGCCCCACTCGCTGTGGAGTTTTTGTCCGCCCATAGCGGCCATCATCTCGTGAATTTCACTTGCCAAGCGCTCTTCTTCGCCCAAACCGGGAAGGTCGCCAACGTGGTCGATGAGCATCCCGCTGTCAATGGCCATAGCGCCTCGAACCGTGGTGTTGGTTTCGAGCGTTCGAATCACCGTTGACAAATCGCGGGAAAGCAACCGCTCCACGGCGTTGGTTGAGGATTTGAGGCCTTGCCGGTCAGCCTGGTGAACAAACGCTTCCGGTACAAGTTCGGCCAGACTTCCAAGTTCACCGATCGTGTAAGAAGAGGCGAGGTGGCGGAACTTTTGGGTTGACTCGAGGTGCTCCAGTCGCAATCTCGCTTCCATGCCGCCCAAGAGCGTGTTTTTTGCTTCGGCGTCGGCGAGATAGCCGACCACTCGGCCGCCCCGAACGAGTCGGTGACCAACCGGTGTTTTTCGACGCCCCAGATAGGTGGAGATGGCGCCGTGTGCAAAGGGTTGCAGCGCGCCCTCTTCGAGGGTGATGCTTTCGTTGATCGGCTTTCCTGCTGGTAGTTCAAACATGTTCGTTCACCTACATTTCCTGTGTCGTTGCCAGTTGATGGCGGAGGTGGTCCATGGAATGCCTCCATCGTGCGATGTTGCTTTGAGTGCCGCACAACATGACGATTCTGTACGGTGTGAGGACGTCGATGAGCACTTGTTCGTCGCCTTCGAGCCAAAGTTCGTGTACGTCGCCTTGGTCGTGCTGTTGAACCGCATCAAGAGCGGCGACCGTAAGTTCCACGGCCCGATGAACGGGCGGGATTTGCCCTTCGGCACCGACGCTTGAAAGCAACTTGCCTCGGTCGTCCATCATCATCGCTTGCTCAACCCCTTCGACTTTGAGAAACGCTCCCAGAAGACGTTGCAACATACTTGCTCAACCTGATTGACAGCGCTGTAGCCTTCAAGAAGTTTTGCGCTTGAATGAGGAAATATGGCGATTTGGGGACCTTTCGGTTTTTTCCAACTGAAAAATAGGTTTCTGCGGGCGTTTGACACGGCCTTTCAATGGAATCCAGTCCGTTGAACAGCCCCGGATCGAGGGCCGGACCTCCGAAGAAACCTCTTCGAAAGGCATTGTATATTTCAATTTAAAATTTGATTTTTCAATTGAAAAAATTATACGAAGAAGATTCTTCTTTTCTCGACCACCGAGGCCGTTGATTTGAAACCATACCTCCGTTGAGACCTGCTCATGGGAGGCGTGGGTTCCGAGGGGCTGTTCACCGTCCCAACATGCGATGCATGCGAGAAGCCTGCCGTGGTCGAACAGGCTTATTCCGGGCGAATCCTGTGCGGAAAACATCTAGCAAAGTCCGTTCGGAAGAAGATCAGCAAGGAATTGCGTCAGCAGCTTCCGCTGAAAAAAGGCGAGCACACCACGGTCTTGGTCGCTGTCTCGGGAGGTAAAGACTCCGCTGTCCTCCTGGATGCACTGGTGGATCTCATCGGGAAGCGCAAAGACGTCACCATTGTTGCTGGCACGGTTGACGAGGGAATTGAAGGCTATCGCCCGCCGTCCATTGATTGTGCTGCTTCGTTGTGTGAGCGGCTCGGCGTGGATCATCACGTGGTCACCTATCCCGAACTCTCTTTTATCGAAATGGACGAGGTCGTCGACCGATTGCCCGACGTGATGGAAAAGGACAACGACGCTCCAAGAATGGCTTGTTCCTATTGCGGTGTTTTTAGGCGACAAGGCATCAACCATTTGGCCGAACGACTCGGTGCCGATGTCATCGCGTTGGGGCACAACCTCGACGACATGGCGCAAACCGTGTTGATGAACATGGCCAACGCGGACATCGAGCGAACCTTGCGGTTGGCACCCCATACGGCAACACCTGTGGACGGGCTGTCGCCTCGAATCGTACCGCTGCGTTGGGTCCCCGAACAGGAAATTCACCTCTATGCCCTTCATCGGAACCTGCCGCTTCACCATGAGGAATGCCCGAACGCTCGTGGTGCTCTTCGTTGGCGACACCGAGAAATGGTGGCGCAAATGGAGGCCGATGTTCCGGGCACACGTCACGGGCTTGTTCGGATGGCCGACCAAATCAAGGGACTTCGCGACCAAGTGGTGGCGCTTGGCGGTCAAGAGCAACGTCCTGCGCCTCCAACGCCCTGCCCACGCTGCGGCGCTCCGAGTTCAGGCGTTCAGTGCAAGGCTTGCGACATGCGGGATTTACTCGACGTTGCGTTCGATTAAATCACGTTGTTAACCAGTTCATCGAGGTCCTGGGGGCGGCCGCAATAGTGGCATCGCAACTCAAGGGGAGCCATCGAGAGGATCTTTAACCGGTGCGGGAGCGGTTCGCGTAGGTTGGTTGTGATGCAGTTGGAAAAGGTGCATCGGACGACGTTGGTGATTTCATCGCCCAACTCGATGGTGAGTTTTTCCGCCACGCTGTAGGCTCGGATGATGGCCACGTGTGCGTCGGGTGCGACCAGAGCAAGCCGGTTCAATTCGTCCTGATTCAGTTCACGGTCTTCGACTTTGATGATGTCCTTGGTGCCCATCTTCTTCGAGGGGACGTTCATCACCATGGAAACCGGCACCGAGGAAGTCCTGTCAATGCCCAGCATTTCCAGCACGCGCATGGCATGGCCGGCGGGGATGTGGTCGATGACGGTCCCGTTGCGGATGGCCGTGACTCGGCGCATGTTGTGTTCTTGCGACATCAAGCATCACCTCCGATTTTCGCAGGGACCTCAACGTTGAGCAGACGACACAAGAGGGCCATGCGGGCGACGACGCCGTTGAAGGCTTGCTCAAAGTAGCGGGCATGGCGGGTTTTGTCAACCGAAGGATGGATTTCGTCAACCCGAGGAAGCGGGTGCATGATGATCATGTTTTCTTTGGCCCCGTCTAGATTCGAAGCGTGCAATTTGTAGGCACCAGCGACTTTGGCGTACTCGTCTTCGTCTGCAAAGCGCTCTTTTTGGATGCGAGTCATGTAGACCACGTCGGCGGTTTCGATTGAACCGAGCAAGTCTTCGGTTTCGGTGACTTTTGCACCGTGTGCGTTGAGGTCGGACACGATTTCGGCCGGCATTTTCAGCAAACTCGGACTGGCCAAGATGAGTTCACATCCAAATCGGGTGAGCGCATGACTGAGCGAGTGGACGGTTCGACCGTAGCGGAGGTCGCCAGCGAGGATGACCGTGAGCCCCTCCAGTCGACCGTGCGCCTGCTGGATGGTGAACAGATCGAGCATGGTTTGGGTGGGATGATGTCCTGCACCATCGCCTCCGTTGAGGATTGGCACCCTGGCTGCGTCCTGCGCGTACTGAGCAGCACCTTGGCGGGGATGCCGCATGGCGATGATGTCGGTGTAGCCGTCCACCATTTGAATCGTGTCAAACAGGGTTTCGCCCTTTACCACGGAAGAGGTCTTGACGTCTCCCAGATTGACCACGTCTCCGCCAAGCCGTTTCATGGCGGTTTCGAAAGACATGCGTGTTCGGGTGCTGGGTTCAAAGAACAGATTTCCCAAGATCTTCCCTTGGAGCAGCGGCAAGTACGTGTTGCCTTCAGCGACGGGGAGGAGGCGTTGTGCATCTTCCAAGATGCTCAGTATTTCTTCGTTGGATAAATCATCCATGGTGATGAGTCCCGGCATGGTGTTCCCTCGTAAGCCTCCACAGCCCGATAACACCCTTGAACATTGCCGCTCAATTGCTTCGCCGCCATGCGGGGCTCTCGCCCAAATCATCGGAGTGATTATGGCCAACACCGGTGAGGACCACGCCATGGTCACCTGGGCGGATGCAGACGCAGCCGTGGAAGCCGAGCGTGTCCAACGGGTAAAGCGGGTTGAAAACGTCGCCCTGTTGACCGCTCTTTTGCTGCTGGCATGCGCAATTTGGCTCGCCTGGCCCTCCATCACCGGTCTTGTCGATGGCGACGGTGTGGTGCTCACGAGTTTCGGTGCCCCGCTTGTTCTTTTGGTCTGGGGTATTTTCGTCCAGGATTTGACCCTTGACAACGCCGTTGCGAGGGCGCGAGTAGCCTCAGCCACAAGCGTTGCGTGGCCGATTTTACTGTGTCTGGGCGCTTTGGGTCTCGACGGGACCCGGCTGCAACTCGCAGGAAGCACCCTGATCCTGTTTTCCGGGCTCACGTGCCGACAGCTCTCCAACCGAACGATGCGCGGGAATTTCGGCGTGCTTCGGTATCGAGCCGTCTTGACGGGAATCGGATCCGCTTCGGCTGTGGCGCTAACGTTGACGCAAAGCGACTCCCTTGTTTCGCTTGCTGGAGGGACGGCGGGGTTGGTGTCGGTGTTTGCCGTGGTGGAAACCGTCTACACGTGGACGGTTGGCGACGACCAGAAGGCCGAACGAAAGCGATTCAAGAAGCGTCTTGATCTGTTGGAAACCCGACTGTTGGAACTCAAAGCTCAAGGCGCTGCCGTCGCTCAAGCGGCGAGTTTGCTCACCACCGCAAAGGAAGAGGGTCATGTTGACCCCGAATACGGCATGCGGCTGTTGGACGAGAGCGAGGAGGACATGGAACGGGCGCTTTCGTTGGCCGACGATGTTGAGATCATTCGCCAGGATGCCCTGGATGCCGTGATGGAGGCGGAGGAGATCGCCCCAACGGCGAAACGACCGCGAAAAGCCTACGAGATGGGCGAGCGAGAAGTGAAACTCGGGTCGTTACGGGAAGGCGAACAACTCTATCGGCAAGCCAAGAAACGGGCTTCTGAAATTGTTTCATGGTGGTCGAAGGCGGAGTCGGTCATCCTCGAGGCCACGCGTGCCCTTGACGGGAAGCAGGGTGCAGGTGTGTCCCACCTTCGCGAACTCCTCAACGATGCAAAAACAAAACTCTCGCAAGAACAACCCAAAGAAGCGCATGAATTTGCGCTCGCTATTCTGCCGCAATTGGAAGCAGACGAAGGGGCGCTTGAGCGTGCCAAAACCTCCCTGGCGGAGGCGAGGCGTACCGTCGACCAGAGCGACGGATTGGAGACCACGGAATTTGAAGCGCGCTTGGAGCAGGCCGAACAAGCCCTTCAAGCCGGGAACGCCAGTCAGGCCATCGGTCTCGCAGACGGTGTTGTTCGCACCGTTGAACGTGAACGAGCCGCCATGGACGACGTGCTTCGTGCGCTCAAACAAAAGAAACAACTGACCAAACGCTACAGCACCCGAGACGATCGGGAGACTTGGGACAAGATGCTCCAGGAGATCGTCGACGCTGCCGACCAGCGTCTTTGGTCCCATGCCGGCATGTTGCTGGAACGCATGACTACGGCACTGGACAACGAAGGGCATGCCAGCGACGAAGCCAGGGAACTCTACGATTTCGTCGTGGAGCAGTGGAAGGTGCTTCGAAATCAATGCGAAGCGGCGAGCATCAAGGTCGTAGACGAGGACCGACGCGCCTGCGAGGCGGCCATCGCTGAGGCCGAAAGCGGGCTTGAGGGAGGTCGCATCGAGGCCACACTGGACGCACTTGGCCAGGCCGACGCCGCCATGGAACGCTTGCGTCGTCGGATTTGATCAAACATCGAGCAGGCCGTGTTTTCGGGCGGCTTTGAGATTGATACCGGCCGGAAGTCCGAGATCAACCGGCATGCCACCGATGGTGACCGTGATGCCCTGAAGGTGGGTAAAGAGTCCGAGAGGGACATCGGTTTGCAGGGACTTGTGCACGTTTTTCTTGTCGTGTTGGGAAACATCACCACCGAGCATCAACGACCAAGCGTTCGCTTGTGCGGCATGACGCTTGAGTTCCGTGCTGTCCATGACGGGTGGAACGGCGACGTTGTGGTTGTACCATGATGTTCTCCAGCGGCCTTCGTTTTCGAGAATCCAGTGAATTTTTGTCGGTTCGGAAGGAAGGCGATCGGCATGGCCGAGTTGAGCGAGTTGATGCATGACGGCGCGAACGTGAGGGTGCCTTGGGTGCTGTTTTGCCAACTTTTTGATGGCGTTGAACGCTGAAAGCGTGCGTCCGCTGTCGTGATTGAGCAGGGCGGCGACCAGTTCACCGTGGACCCATGTTCCTTCTTCCATGCCGGCAAGGGTTCGCTCGAGGTGATTGAGGGCTCGCTCGCTTTCTCCGTTCATTCGCATTCGAGCGATTTCAGAAAGGTACATCGCACGTTGAGCCGGTTTGCGAGGCGGTTTGTTCCTCAGCACCGTCTCACCCTTTTCAAAAGCGGTCAACATGTGGATGTTGTCCTTTCTTAGCGGGTCAACGCTGAGCATGGATATGCCTTGTTTGCTCAGGTGTTTTTGCCCGCTCAAAAGGCTCGCCACCCACCGAATGCGTACGGCTTCTACGTCTTCGTTATCGAGGAGTTCCAGGCGAGGAATCGCCTCTTTGTAATCGCGCTGTGCCAAACTCGTCGCACACAAAACCAACCGAGAGATTTGAGCGTCTCTGCCGCCTTGGAGGGCGAGAAGGTCGACGGCCAATTCCTCGGCTTCATCCCAGCGACCCAGTGCAACATAGAGCAGCATCTTCGCTTTCGTATGGCGAATCATGTCCAAACCGACCAGGGTCGCTTCCCGATTCATGGTGGCGTCGTCGAAGCGTTGTATCGCAGTACCCCAATCGTCCTTGCCAAGCAACTCGCTTGTCGGTCGCTGCTTGAGGTAGATCATGTCGCTCATCCCACGAAGTCGCGTTCTGTCCTCGTCCATGGAAGCATCGAAGGTGATTTCACTCAACTTTGTGGAGCCTCGCCTTGAAAACGCCCAGACAACCAAGAAAGCGACTTGGCCACCCGAGGCGAGCATCCACGTCAGTTGCTCCAACATGTCTTTTTGCAAAACCGAACAGACGCTTTCCTCCCATGCACCGCAAGCCTCCGCTTGTGGAAGAAAACTTGAATCCCAAAACGTCACCATGGCAAGAGCCAGCAAAAGCATGGATTGACCTGCAAAACCCGTGAAGCAAAAATTCAGCACGTTCGCTTGTTGAATGGGTTCTGCTCGCAACAAACGGCTGTCAGCAAGGCGGATGCCGCCCCAGCCGGAGATGTCTTGAATGTCCAGAAACAAAATGCGAGCCACTTCGTACACGAACAGAAAGCCGATTGCAGCCACGTTCAACAGCAAAAAGAGCAGGAGCGTGGTCACGATGGGAACGCGAATGCCGGCTTGCGGGATGTGGGAGAACAATTCGATCAGCCCGAATCCGAGCAGTCCGCCCTCCTCCATGTAGGTGGATTGTATGCGGTATTCCGGAAGTTCCAACACACGCTCGGAATGAGCGAACATGTCTGGATTGTAAAAAAGGAGCACGAGTGAAATCAAGGTGTTGACGGCGACGTACGGCATCGCGACCAAATTGGGCGGAACCACCGGAGCGATGAACTGTGGACGAGCGTTGGGATGGTGGTTGTGGAAGGGGGAAGCCGCTCCAAACGCAATCTGGGCAGAGGACTGTTTCAGCGCGTGCCACGAAGAGCCGAGGATACGCCCGTAAGCGAGAACAGCGGGGCTGAAAGCCACCAACGCCATCGTGCTGTAGTGGGTGGTGGTCGAGAAGCCCATGCCTTTGAGCACCTCGCCAACGGCAAAGGCCAGAACGAGCCATGCGACGGTGAGGGCCACGTACGAAGCGTTTCG
>Ga0163109_10003865_pt1 | contig 11414 bp, 7 predicted proteins | sample CRUFie1St13metaG_FD_108704 | JGI IMG/M metagenome (GOLD analysis project Ga0163109, IMG submission 108704) | Marine microbial communities from the Costa Rica Dome - CRUD Field 142mm St13 metaG | ecosystem: Environmental > Aquatic > Marine > Oceanic > Photic zone | place: Costa Rica: the Eastern... | reverse complement strand
CGTCATGGTCCATATCAAATATTACTGATGTGTTGTCAGGGTAGACAACCGCTAGGCCGTGATGGACATCGGGGTCAGCATGGTCTCCATGGTCATCGTCGCCGTGGTCACCGTGGTCATCTTCCATCGATTCCATGCCTTCCATGAATTCTTCTAGAGATAGGTAACCATCGCTGTTGGAATCAAACATTGCCAATACATCTTCAGCATGCATTTCCTCATCATGGTCGTCGTGGTCTTCGCCATCCTCATCATGGTCGTCGTGGTCTTCGCCATCCTCGTCATGGTCGTCGTGGTCTTCGCCATCCTCATCATGGTCGTCGTGGTCTTCATCTCCATGGTCACCGTGGTCATGGTGGTGATGGTGTGCGCCCATCATCTGAGCGATTGCCATTTTGAACGGTTCGACATCTTCACCTTCAAACTCCAGCATGTAATCTCCTTTTTCGAAGTGGTATACTGAGATGGTTGTGCCAGCAGGACAATCAGACGATGCAGTAAGCATGTCTTCCGGCATCAACATTTCGTGCTCGCCATGGTCGTGTTCGTCATGATCTCCATGGCCTCCTTCCTCGTCATGACTATCATGCTCCTCTTCAGCATGCTCATCGTGGTCATCTTCAGGGAAGCCTAGATTGTGAGCAGCATCATCGCCGTGTAGTTCGTCAGCATCTTCTGGGTGTTCTGCAAGAATGTGAATTACAGATGCGCTTGGGGCGTTCAGTGATTCACAGAGTGTGTCCACCAGCATTCCTTCGTAGTCGAGTGAAATCTCACCAGTTGGCATGGTGTGTACCTGTGCGAATTCAGGGGCATCGCTACCCAGTCCCTCCAGTGTCCCTACTGCCCATGGCTCTAGATTTAATCCGTGATAAAAGAACAAGTCAGCCTCACTAAGTCTGACAATATCATCCAAAGAAGGTTGATAGTCGTGTACTGGTATGTTTTGGGTACTCATCATCTCAACCTTTACGCTGTCTCCTGTAATGGCTTCAACGATTTCCTTGATGTGATATGTTGATACCATGACAGTTCCATAATCTCCATCGTCTTCATCATCGTTCCCTAGACATCCAGCAAGGCTAGACATAATCAATACAAAACTCACAAGCAAAGCTCTACACCATGTGCTACGCATAATTCTCTCGCCTGCTAATAACTATTTAATCAATACTAATAAATAGCCATTTGAAAATTATTATTAGAATCCTCCGTGAGCGGGTGTCATGACCAGAATTATCTCCTTTAGTTCAGATGAAGAATTCTCTGATAGTCTCGATGACACAATTCATAAATCGGGATATAAAAACCGTAGCAGATTTTTGAGAGATGCTGTATTTCACTTTGCTGATTACAAGCAACGAGGTGAACTTTCTCAGATGAGGGATGATGAAATTCTCGAGGGTCACCTAATCGTTTATTATCAACATGGGATAGAGAATAAGTTACTAGATATCAGACACTCAACAGACATAGACGTAGCAAATACAAACCACTCTTGTCTGAAGCAAAGTCACACATGCGTAGAAATCATTCAAGCAACTGGTAAAGCAGCAAGTTTTCGGAAAGTTGTGGAAATGCTGCAAGATACAGTGTCTGTTGACAAGATAATCTTTGTATCTGCTCCGATGAGAGAAGATGGCTGTTGTTGAGCTTCATTTTTATTATTCAAATTCTCGCCAGCAGTTGGATTGGATTAATTTAGAATCCCCAATAGGTCGCGAATATTGGTATGTGTAGGCCCAAAGCTTCTCCTTGCTTGAGTAGACACGTTGTATAACTCTAGAAAACAGGGGATAGTCACCAATGAATCCCTCTATCCAATCAAGTCTTTTGATCAATCCAGTAGCCTCTTTAGCACGGTAGAGTTCCCCATACACGTCTTGGTTACCTGGAACAAGTCCCGGGAAATCGCTAATCTGGTAGAGTTCGCCTTTTACAGTTCCATAGCCCAAAAAATCACAATCGCTCTCAATCTCACTATGCCTCGACATACCTTTCATCAAAGTACCGTAGACGAATATCAAGTTAAATTCTGGTTGAGGCGATTTATTGATCGCATAATCTAGCCAATCTGAAGGTAGTTCTAGGCGTTCTAAGTTATTCCTGATCAAGGCTTCATAATCCTTTGTTGGCTCATAGTAAACGTCTTCACTACTATGATGAGTGTAGGTTATCGCTTGGTGGGAACTACCATCTTGTGTGTAAACAGTTACAATCTCTCTTTGGTAGCAATCTTCTATGTTAACACCCTCTTTTCTGTCCAATAAATCGAGGGTGTAATCGTCGATTTCAAACAATGCGCCTGGAGTAGCGGTATTCTTTCTATTTGTTTTCTTTAGATTGGCAGCACCGCCTTTCCTTGACCTAGAGTAATAGTCAAAACATAGTTGATACCCATCGAGCCATGCTGCGCCAATTTCGATGAGACCACTCGGATCATCTCCTCTTTTTTCGCACCAAATTGTCCAATCTTCGTTATCCAAATTTGAACCGTAGCCGAAATAAAGAATACTTGTTGGCTCGACTTCATATGTCATGGTGTTAAACATGTATTGGGGCTAATAAACTCTTAGGTTTAGTCTCGATTCTTTCGCTTTTTTACTGCTAAAACAAGTAAAATCACAAGTAGTAATCCAGCACCACTTCCACCGTAAATTAACATTTGATTATCTGTGACGCTAGAAATCAATTCTTCTGTTGTGCTGACTTCTTGTAAAACAGTAATTGTCATGCTCGCTGTATCTGAAATACAATTCCCCTGGTTACAGGAAAACTCGCTAACCGCTTCGAAATTGAGGGTAAAAGAGGCCTCTCTCATGCCATCAGAATTTATTTCCCATTCTTCATTGTCGGTTGGAGCCTTTAGGATAACCCTTACTTTTACGGGTACGTTCCCCCATTCGACTTGAGTTTTTACTTGGGGCAGTGATATAGAAAATCCTTCGTTTTCCATAATTTCCAGAGATTGGGAATCAATCCTGTAGAGGAAGAAGTCATACGCATTGCCTAAATTATATACATAAAACTCAGCGATTATTTCAGAGCCTCCATCTACAGTGGTGATGGCTTCAGTTGCATCAACTTGTACTCCTGCAAATTGCCTGATGTCGATAATCAATTGTTGCTCTTTTTCAGCAATATTTGGGGGTGGGGCACCCATTACTTCGGTAACAGTAGCTTTTACAACCATACTCCTAGATTGCATTCGCATGTTTTGTTCTCCTCGAACCGTAACCTGAAAATCCTCTTCAGCATTAGGTCCTAGTGTAATTGAACTGGGGGCGGAGGTTGCAAGACCATCTGCAGTCACTTCAATCCTAATTTTCTCTTGATAGGAATTTGGATTACTCACCGTACAGATTGTGTAACCGGTCAAATCCGCACCGGGGTAAACATCGATTGGGATGTTACTTGGCGAGCATTGTAAGTTTACGTCTGGCGCTCCTATTTGTGCTTGCGCGGGAGGTAAGGGGATGAATGAAATGCTGAGAATCAATACCAGAATTAGAGAATTAAGTCTCATATTTAGTTCTAAATAGACCGATGGTATTGAACATTTTGCGGTTTTTTTAATTTACAAGTAAATAGAAAAAAAGCCTTGTTTGGATAATAAATAAGGTGTTAAACTATCATAATTATCTTGTCATTTGGGTTGAAATTACTCTTCGTTATCTCGATATTTTTGCCATAAGTGTACAATGCCCTACTAATCATCGCTGTCTGATTTTTTGAAGTTGATTAGACCCATGTCGTCTATAATCTCGCAGTTACCAGGTAAAATTGGTAATATATCATCCACAGCCAGTCCTGTTGATTTGTAGATTTTATTTGCTATACCCTCTTTTTTCTCTCTTCCAGGTGCGATTATGATGTAGCGATTGCATATTGATGATATGTGGTCTTCAGTGGATGCAAGTAGTAGTGGTATACCGTTTATTGCCACGAGACCTACACCAAGCCGTAAGTCGATATCCTTGTACCATGTCCTTTTACCTCTAATAACAAACGCGCCTTTTCCGACATACTCACCAGTCTCTGCTGATTTTGAGACCTGTCCTGGCTTGACCCAATACACCGTTCCATGGGCTCCGCCGCCATTCCATGCCCTGCTCCAAGCTAATGCCATAGTTGCGGCCAATTCGGTTGTATTATCATCAATTTCTACATCGATCTTGTCTACTAGTCTGAAAGCAGGCATATCATCTCCAATGTGGGCAGGGGGATGAAGATCTGCAACGAATCCCTGATTATTCCTGAGTGAACAGGATGGTGCCCCATGCATGTCAGCATGCAAGTATCTGTCGCCGAGACTGAGATGTTTCTTGACAATTGAATCATTACCTTTAGCGTCCTTTCCTCCAACCATCAAATGGCCGGAAGGAAGCATAGTCCACTTGTGATTCTCAAACCATAGCCGTTTAGCCCGCTTAACTTTTGCAACCTGACCACTTGCCTCTCTTTTCGCCTGTTTTTTTCTGGCACGCTCTAGTTCTAGTTTGGTGTCTTCTAAAGCCTTAATAGCCCCTGAGGACTTGTCTTTTTGTTTACGTCCCGCTTGGAAGTATCTCTGAGCATTTTGATGAACAGAATCGTCTAGATAGAGAGTAACCTGTTTGTCAGGTTTCCCATCTTCATTTGGTAAAAATGCGATGAAGTTTCTGTCCGCAGCATTGACAGATTGAATCCATTCAATTTCCTTCACTGCACCTTTTACACCTTCCCACGACATGGATTCAACCGCATTGTTGACCTGTTCCAGAAGTTGCTCAACATGTGTCCAATTGTTTTGGATTAAATGACCGATTTCTTGTTGCTTCTCTACTTTAGCCCCAAATCCTTCCAAGGCTCTTTCCTGTTGGGCTAGGCGCCGCTCAAGTCTTTCTACATCGGTGGAATGCCCCCGGCCAGGGGCTGCGACATCCAGTGCTTCTGCCTCCCTTCTGGCCAGCGCATGAGCATCATGTGGTCCTAGCCATTCATCTACTGCTTCACACATAGTATCGTATTCTTTGTACTCTTGATTTTGAAGCGTTGTCAATACCATCGGCCATGCTTGTTCGTACCCATCTTTACCGCTGAATAAGTATCCTTTCCAGTTTCCGTGAAGCATTGATTGAAGGGATTCCCAAATTTTACTCAAGTCCACGCTACTAATTTCTGCATCAGCGTCGTTGCCCGTTTCCGCACAAATTGCTCCAGAAATACCACCTCCAAGATTCAAGACTCCTCCTAGCGTTCGCCCTAGGCTCTTATCGCTCGATTTCATTAGTTCACTGAAAGAGTCAAAATCGAGTTTATACGGGTCTTGTGCAGCAGGTGGTGGTGAATACTTTATCCCTTTTTTTAGGGTCCTATCAGCATAAGTTGCATGAGTTAATGGTTGAATAATCATATCATCTCCATCAGTGAGAATAATATTTCCATCTCGAAATACTTCCACATAGAGATGGAAAACACCGTGTGAATTTTCGAATATAAATCGCAGCACTCTATCAAAACCGATCTGTTCAACAGCCTTCAAACGAGCGTTCGTCAGCACTTTTCTAAGCACCATCGCAAAAGGAGCGGGATATTGGGGCATAGGTCTGTCTCTTTGGCTTGTGTAAATTCGCTTACCTCTAACTAGTACAAGGTCGGTATTTCCTCCCGCCTTTGCTCTTAATCGTAGCACTACCTGCTCGTAGTGCGGTTGGTAGCACTTTTTACAGTGAGATCCGACAATCTGCGACAACTCTTTTGCAATCGCCCGCAGATCTAGGCCACTCATCACGGTCTTCATTCTGGAAACCACCCTTCGCCTTCTTTTCTTAGATTACCGTCTTTTTCATGCGATTGCAAATGGGCCAATGTCTGGTTAGCAGCAAGCCTTGGATGCGCACCTGGAGTATCGCTATATGCTATCTGTGAAATTTTTTCTAAATCTGAATATCCTGCCTGAACAGCTGCTAGGACTTTGTCATGTCTGATTGAGCGATGTCGTATGTAGTGCTCAAGTGTTTTACCAGGTAGGGGTATTACAGGCCCGTGGGCAGGGAAAATTAGGTGTGGATCGAGATCTAATAACCTCTCGAGTTGTTTGATGTAAGTATTCATTTCACCTTCACCGGGGCGAATCAGTATTGTGCCAATTCCTGCAACCATGTCGCCTGCTACGATTCCGCAATCAGATACCAGACAGAGGTGATCTGGGTGGTGTCCGGGTGTATGTAAGACAGTCCATTTCTGGTTTCCTAACTCTAAAACTTCGCCGTCTTTGAGAACCCTGTCAGAGCTTTCTGAGGCAGACCAAATTGGAACATTAAATGCTTCTTTCAGAAGAACATCGTCTGCGAGATGGTCTGGGTGATCGTGTGTGTAAAACACTGCAATTAGGACGCCATTGTGTCTTTCGACTGCTTCCACTACAGAACTCATACCCTTTCTATCTCTAAAAGCAGGGTCGACCAAAATAAATTCACCCTCTGGGTCTCCGATTAGGTAGCAATTTGTATGATTGGCCGGAGGTAATGTTGCGGTCTTTACAGGCACGACCTCTACTCCGTGTGCAAATAAAATCGAGCGCCTAGCGGGCATTCGAGTTTCAAGATCCTCGGCAACCATTTCCATGTTTTGATTTACCAGATTCAAGCATCTATCTACCTCCATAAGCAGCGTGACAACTGGTGGTGCAATTTTGATTGCATTGTTTTGCCATGCACCAATCCAGTCGGATGGCCGCATCCATCGTGCATCATCAAATTCTGTTTGGCCAACCAATGAAACGTCATCATGGTTTGAGGAATGGATATGCAGGAAGGTATTTTCAAATCTTACTGGAGAAAATGGTGGTGTTGTTCGCATGGAAATTATGCGTATACCAGAAGTGTCACAGGGAATATCTCCATCCAAGGCTAGAGGGAACCAATTTGATTTGTCCTCGACAACCATAGCACGGAAATTGTTGTCAACAGATACCAAGCGTCCGTCCATTGGAGCCAATCCCAATTCTTCAACAACCTCTCTAAGTATCGCACAGTGCTGAGTTGATATGCCAAGCGAGTCACTGGCGGCAACATCTACACGGGATACACCGCCCCCAGGGAACGCCCAGTATCCGGGGAATGATGGCATAGATTCGCTTCTATTTCCGAGCAGTACTTCGACTCCGTCCCTTCCATCTCTAGTGATCATTAGAGTTGCAGATGGGCGAGGTGGTCTGCTCTGTTCATCCGGCGAACCTATACTTTGAGCCCCCCCGGTCATATCCGGTGCCAGTACACAAATGGTTTCAAGTCTTAACATGGTTTGGGCCAAACATGGTCACAATTGAGGAGGATCTCGAGATGCTGGCCAGAGCAATCGATTTGGGTATCGATCCATTCCCACCACCAAGGCCTAAACGACCGTGGGCAAAATATGCGATTGCCTCGTTTATCAGTATAATGATGATTAGTTGGGTTTCAAAATTCCTTATGCGTTTTTTGTGAAGCATTGATATGTTAAAATCGACTGAGAGCCTTGTGCGCCTGCGCAGTTTCCTGATGGTTTTACTGTTCCTTCTTCCCGGATGCTTGGGGGAATCTGAACAGGATACTGATTCAGGTGATGATTCTGTAGCGAGTATTGAAGTCTGGTATACCTTTGCACCAGAGACTCTCGAAGAAGAGATATTTTTGGATTCTGTGGACTCATTTATTCAGGATACTGGTGTTGATGTCAAGGCAACATGGATTCCATACGGCGAAGCGGATCAGCAATTCTTGATTGCTTCTCAGGGAGGAGTAGCACCTGATTTGATTAGAATCTCATCAGATTCGTTAGGCAAATTTGGTGGCAAAAGGGTAGATGGTGCTCCGTTATTTGAAGACTTGCGACCACATCTAACTCCTGCACAAAGAGAAGGTTTTGATACAACCTCGCTCCAATCAATGCAATATGAAGAATCACTTTACGCAATCCCGGCAAGTTACGATTGTCTTTCATTGATTTACAACAAAGATCTATTCATTGGAATGGAGGAACCAAATGAGGATTGGACACTCGAGGATTTGAAAAGTGCAGGTGAGCAAGTCGGTTTAGAATTTCCAGTTAAAAACCCGTACTGGTGGTTCCCTTTCTTAGGCGGGTATGGTGGCGAATTATTCGACGAAAATGGTACTCCTACACTAGATGAAAATGGGGCCGCAGAATCTTTAGAATGGGTGATGGATCTTGAATTAGAGCATGGGATTATTCCCACTGGGACCCAGATTACAAGCATGGAGGACTCATTTGAGGCCTGGGAAACTGGTATGATAATCGATGGTCCATGGAATTGGGTTAGGTATGGAAAAGGTATTGAGAACTTGGGCCAAACCCTGCTGCCAAAGGTTAGTGAGGAGGGAGGGCGACTCTCTCCACTTGTTACATACAAGGGATGGGCCGTTTCAAAGCAAAGTCCCGAAAAGGTTGCTGCTACAGAACTAGCACTCCATTTATCCGGTGACGAGGTTCAGAAAGAATTAGCTTTGAGGACATATACAATTCCGACTTCGAAAGGCCTGAAATTTGATGCGGACATACTTGCAGATGAAGTGATATCCGGATTTATCGAACAAGCCGACATAGGAACGCCCGCCCCAACAGCGCTTGGCATGGCTTTGGTATACGATGCTTTACCCCCTGCATTTGAGCAGGTATACGCAGAAGTTTCGAATGCAGAAGATGCTTTGGCAATGGCGGACGAGCAGTTGGAATTGATGATTTCAAAAGCAGATATTGCGGAGAAAGCGGAATTGATAGAAGGTTACAGAACCGCAGAGATTGAATTTGACATTGGACAGGGAAATCACTCCATTTTCATGGACGGCGAATTACATTCCACACTTAAGCAAGGAGAAACCGTGGTTGATATCTATTCAGGATGTCTGCGTTCGTATTCAAATGAATCAATATTCAGTTGCTCAATTACTGGATTGATACCTAATCAAGAGCACGAAATTATTGTGAATGATTCCAATGGAATAATCTACCAAGAAACCGTTATTTCAAGTGTCGAGGATATATTACCAGAGCCAGGTGGTACAAGCGGTGTCTTGTTTGCTGTTGGTTCTATAATTCTCTCATTAATTGCGCTGCTTTCATACGGTGCTTGGATAGATAGGAAACAATCCTCATCAAGAGGCGCTCATCTATACATAGCACCTGCACTAATGGCTTTGGCTGTTCTGACATTTTATCCGGTGTTCTATGGCCTCTACCTCTCTATTACCAATTCAAGCCAGTCAAGATTAGGCGATGAATCTGTGATTGGCTTCGAAAATTTCATTGAGGTTTTCACGGCAGAAGGTTTCCTTCAAGTCACGGTTTTCACTCTTGTATGGACGTTAACTAACGTAATTGCTCACATTGGTATTGGCTTGTTTTTAGCACTCATTCTTAACGATAAGAGAATCCGAGGCCGTGTTGCATACAGAACAATCATGTTATTGCCGTGGGCAATTCCATCTTACATTTCTGTTTTAATCTGGCGTGGTGTATTCGAACCGGGTGGATTGCTCAATGAATTGCTGGGCACAGATTTGAATTTGCTAGCCGATCCAACTGGTGCGCAAATCGTTGTAATTTTGGTTAATATTTGGCTTGGAGTACCGTTTATGATGATGTCCTTGTCGGGAGCTTTGCAATCTATTCCTCGTGAGATGTATGAGGCTGCGGAGGTTGATGGAGTCAATGATTGGGACCAATTTAGACACCTAACATTACCAAATCTGAAGAGTGCACTAGTCCCTCTCTCTCTACTCGGTTTCATTTGGACATTCAACATGTTCAATGTTATTTATTTGATGACAGATGGGGGACCAAATCTCACATACGGGCCTGGTTCTACTGATATTCTAATCACCTATGTTTACGATGTCGCATTTACCAAAGGCCAATACGGCTTAGCAGCTGCTTGGTCGGTAGTAATATTCGCAATGCTGGTAGCATTTTCCTGGATTTACATGAAGCAAACTAAGGCAACGGAGGCAGTATCATGACCGGTGAAAGAGTGATGCGAGATTGGTATGCTCCTCTAGAGATCTACACTCTTTCCTCTTGGTTAAGAGTAGCAGTTGTAGTCAATATCTGCTTGCTTCTTTTCGACTATTTGAGGGGCGATGGTTTGTTGTATTCTCTTGTTGGAATCACATTGATGTCACTGCTGGTTTACAGCTTACCAGACGGTAGAATTTCCTGGCGAAGGGATGTTTCACTCGTACTTTCGGGTAGTCTCATCTTGGTAGGTATTTTGTCCGTTATGTCCGCTCCTATTGGTTTCGTAATTTGGATGGAATCATGGCTAATAATTCCTGGATTTATTTCTCTGTATTGGATATCATCACCGTATGTTTCTAGATGGAATAGAGAAAGAATGGAACTCGGAAAAATCGAGGAAGGGTTGGCAAGAAACAAAGAGCAGTCTGCGGGATATCAACGTATTGGCAAGCACGTAATATTGGCACATTTCGCTTTCATAGTAATGCTACCAGTAATTTGGATAATAGATATTTCACTATCCCCTGGAAATGCTCTAAGCGGAAGTTTTGGGGATTCTTTCACTACCGAACACTATTCGAAAATACTGGGTGGTGACCGATTCCGTGTTTGGATGTCTAATTCGCTTATTGTCTCGATAGGTACCACTGTTGCAGGTTTAGCCTTGGCAGTTCCTGCTGCTTACGCTTTCAGCAGGTACAAATTCAGCGGTAGAGACCCTGCTATGTTCTCCTTTTTATTGGTACAAATGTTCCCTGGAATAATTATCCTAGTTCCTTATTTTATGGTTATGAAGTCACTTGGTCTGCTCAATTCACACCTCGGTTTAATTCTGGCATATTCAGTAACTGCTCTACCACTCTGTGTTTGGATGCTAAAGGGTTTCTTCGACACTGTACCGCGAGAACTGGAGGAGGCCGCATTGCTAGATGGTTGTAACAGATTTGAGATATTTGCAAAGATAGTTCTCCCATTATCGCTTCCTGCAATCGCTGTGACTGCACTATTCTCATTCCTTGCAGCATGGAATGAATTCCTGCTTGCATTAACATTCAATACTTCGAATGATATGTACACATTACCAGTTGGACTAGCATCTATGATATCCTCAACTGGACAGTCATGGGGAGATTTTGCAGCGGCAAGTCTGCTCGTCTCTTTGCCCGTTGTCATTTTGTTTATTGTATTCCAAAAATTCCTCATCGAGGGATTATCAGCAGGAGGGGTCAAGGGGTGATTCTATGGTATCAGTGAGATATGAGAAAGTAACGAAAAGATATGATGATGGAACAGAAGCTGTCAAAGGACTAGATCTTGAGGTAAACGACGGAGAGTTTCTGGTACTTCTTGGCCCATCCGGTTGTGGGAAAACAACGTTACTAAATATTACTGCTGGATTTTTGAGACCTACTTCT
>Ga0163109_10003863_pt1 | contig 11416 bp, 9 predicted proteins | sample CRUFie1St13metaG_FD_108704 | JGI IMG/M metagenome (GOLD analysis project Ga0163109, IMG submission 108704) | Marine microbial communities from the Costa Rica Dome - CRUD Field 142mm St13 metaG | ecosystem: Environmental > Aquatic > Marine > Oceanic > Photic zone | place: Costa Rica: the Eastern... | reverse complement strand
ACCCATATATGCAGAGTCTACTGGCATTGAAGATAAGGACTCATACGAGATCATTGAAAAGCCGGAACTGAATCTAGAGAGTTTAGCTGAACACCTAGAAATGGCTGTGCCTCGCCTTAGGCTTCTGATCAAGAATCAATGCCGGGCCTCCTTTGATGATAACGAGATTCTCCCAGATGGGATTGTGAAGCGGATTTGCGCACATCAAGGGCGTAAGTTACCCCGCGGAATGTAAGGAGAACAGTAGGCAGCCAAGCTGGATGCTTGCTTTTGACGGAAAGCAGTAGGTTGGGGTTTGCAAGAGGTTCAGGCCTCTACCATTGATAGCGAAGAACTAGTTGAGGTCTGAAAGTATCCTGTTTCTCAAAAGTTTTTACAGTTTGCTGGTTTGCATCCACTGAAGTTTTTTCGATCCAATGTGCTCGGTAGAGGACAGAAAGGTACAATAACGATGTCATCCGCCAATCTGCAATCGCTCGAACGACAGAATTCTCATCAACGTCGGTGAAGTCGCCGAAACCGTCCATATGGGTCTTGGAATAGCTGAGAGAAAGTTCAACTGGATCCAGCAATTGGGGGAGGGAGGCTTCTGCAGTAAACATGCCTAATGGTTCGTTGTCTGCAGGTGAGGAGTAGTTGGCCCGGAGGTTTAGGTGATCGAATATAGTCGAGTATATCTGAGTAAAGTGACTCATTCCATCTGGAGCTGTCTCCAAAAGGTCAATCAGGCCGTGGCGCGCACGATTAAGTTCGTAGGCAGGATTTACATAGCCGGGAATAAATTGATCATCAACCAGTCGCAAAGAGTAGAGGATCTCTAGATCCAGCACATCATTCCAAAGATCAGGCATGTGAAAGATGGTGCCAAAACCGTGGGCATGACCATAGTCTTCATAGCTCGCGTGCTCAGCAAAGACTTTCCACTGGAATCCATTGGTTTTAATCGGGTAGAAACCGACATCTAAACCCATTCCAGAGAGTGTGGAGGCTTTCGATGAGGCCGTATCCGTATCCCGCATGGCAGTGACTCCTAACTCCAAGGTATTCACAAATGGAGCGTTGTACCTGTAGAAAGGGATCGCTGCGATGCGGCCAGCAAGTAGTTGCTGATCCAGCAGATTGCTGGAGAAGGTCTCTATGGTGAATGCGGGGAAGTTGAAGTCGATTAGGAAGCCAAACTTCCTCTGGTCCCAGTTAGAGGCGTTATTGTAGTGCGAGACAAGCATCCCAGAACCGTAGGTCACATCGTAGAGTGTGCCTACACCTGCATGCAGGGTGTCTGCCTCACTGCCCCAGTAGATGTGGCGAATAGACCGCAGCCAGCCAGCGCCATCATCATACATGTCGTCCCGAAGCTTAAATGAACCATCGCCACCAAAGTAGAATTCTAGGTCGAAGGCAGCGCGCAACTTGCCCATTTGCAGGTTGGGCTGAAAGTTTAGTGATAGGTAGTTTCCTCCATCTATGGTAGCAAAGCCGAGACCAGTCCGAAGATCACCATGATATCCGTCAGGCTCTCCATAGGCACGAATCCTTCTAGGCTCAGACTCTGGAAGACCCGATATCGAACCTAGTTGGGAATGAACCTCACCAATAGGAAGGAGTAACAGAAAAAGTAAACTTCGCCTCATATGCCTCATCGGGTCAAGACCAATGCACGTATTCAGTCAACTTTGCAAGCTATTTCAAATATTACTCAAACAGAACCAGTCCAATGTTACATAGATTTATCTTCTGCCAATTAACCAATCGCATGATCTATATAGATGAAAGCATTCAACATGCCTTGTAAATAGATCGCGTGCCTTATGTTATTAAATCTAGGAAATCTTTTCGTTATTATTCCAAGCGAATTCTTTTAGATAATTATCGATTTTCGCGGCGTTCATGAAGACGATATCCAAATTTACTGGGTGGTCACTAATACTTATTGGAGCAGAAATAATCCTTCTCAGAGTAGATCAAGTTGATGGTTTAATATATGATCAAAACATAAAAATTTTAAATGTTGATTTATTTACTACAATAAGCCGACTGGAGATAAATGAATTAGGTAAATATTTCATATCATATTCTCTTTAGTTTTTTAGGATATGGACTGTCATCTGCTTAAGCCCATTTCGTTGTATTTCCATTTTAATATTAACTCAGCAAACTACCATGATATTGTCATTTGACCGTTCTCGAGTACAGACTGTTATTTTGAAGTCACAAAAGGATTACTCATGTGTCGCGGGTCATCAAGAATCTGGCAACGAGACCATTTCTTCTGGGTTGAGACTTGTTGGTGAAAACGGCCTCTACGTTGTTCCTGATCACCCAGAGTTGTTTTCTGAAGAGGAATTCAGGGTTTATGCTTATGAGGCCAACCCCTTCACGATGAGAGTCTCTGCCTGGAGGGATAGTATCCATAGAGTATTCGGTAGTACTTTAGGGGGAGAACTTGTTATATCAGGTGAACTTACTTTTCAATGGATATTTAGGACGCTGCTAAATGCTGTTCGGATAGAGGTTTCACCATTGGCAGTAAGACTGATTTACGATTTCGATTTAGATTCAAAAAAACAAGGAGAAATCCATCAGAAAATAGATTTATACAGTTACAGTGCAACCTCTGATAACAATCAACTTTTGGACGCTAAAAAAATTGCATCTAATGATTACTGAATTTTCTGTTATCACTATCTCTAGAACACCACGACTTGAGCATGCAGATGTTTCTTCGCTTTACGGTATATGATCGTAGATGGATGGTTGGTTAGTGCTACCACTAATTACAATCCCCTGTATAAACAAACACTCTGCCGCACATACCGAGCGATATATGTTGCTGCTAGCGCCCGGGTTCGGGCGGGATGTGGAATGTGAAATTTTCTAGACTCTCAGGATTGTTGAAGGACCACATCCTAGGTGACTCAAAGCGTTTAATGCGCAATTGTACGCTCTTGAACTCGTTGCCATCATCTTCTTCGCCTAGGGTGATGAACTCCTTGTTATTGAGCGTCTTTACATCCTCGGCTTGAATTTTGAGCTCGGAGAAGGGAAGGTGGCGGTTCTCAACTTGTAGGACAGTGTAGAGAAGTTTGCCTGAGTCCACACGCCATGCACCGTGCAAGACTGGGACTTCTTCCCAATTCTGATCCTTACTGCGGATCACCATAGTGAAGGAGCGATCGGAGCGTTGGAGGATTTCCCAGTGGTTTTCCTGACTGGTGTCATTGGTGCCTTTCCAGCGGCCAACTAATTGCTTCTCTTTGTCGGAGATTTTACCACGAAACGTGGCGATGAGTTTTTGAAAGTCATCGGATTCGGGTACTACCTTTTTGCTGTTGGGGATCTCGTATGGGGTGCTGCCTTTGGGAGGAGGTGGAGCTTCTGGGATAATCAGGGTGGATTTTGGAGCGTTGGTTTTTTTGGAGTCCGTTTCGGGTTTAGGCTCCACTGGTTCTTCAGCGGGCACTTCGGATGCGCCATCAATTTCTGATTTGGCTGCATCACGAGCAAGTCCAGCGAGTATGCCCAGACTGTTGCGTTTTTTATCATTCAGGGTAACCTTCATCTGCGACCGAAGGTTTTTGTTCTGAGAAATCTCAAGGCCTTCCATGCTTCGCAAAACACGAAGCGCCTGCTTGAACTCATTCTCCTTCTTTACCTCAGGTGGCATCCAGACCTCTGCGATCTTGGATAGGTTCTGGAAATTGAGGTAGAAACTTGAGTATTCGCTGGCAAGGGTCTTGCGATGTTTCTCGGAGATTGGTTTTACCGACTTACCTGCCTCAACTTCACGGGCAAATTTGTTGTGACAAAAGAACACAGCATCATCGGTGCGTACAAGACTCATGCCCAGTAGGGCAAGAGTCTGCTCAATTTCCATTTTTGGTCCACCTCTCTTAGGGCCTTTGGGTTGGGTCATGTTATTAAGAACTTCATCGAACTTGACCCGATCATTGAGAGTCATTCCAAGTATGAATTCGACCTGCGGCATGGGGAGGGGACCAGGGGCTTTTTTGACATCCCTCATGTAGAGGATGATATCTCCACCGGGAATTGCGAAGAGATCGTTCATGGAAATGTCGACGACGGGGAGGGGTTTATCCATGTTAAATTCCTCGTCTTCCATGGCCATTTGGAGGAAGGGCATGTAAAGATCTTCCACCATCTTTTTGGCAGGGCCCATCTTTAGTGAGTAGCTGGCTAACATTGTGGGGTCTGAAGGGAGTACGTCTAACAGCCGTTTGGATATGCCGTCTCCGAGCATGTCTACGTATTTATTGTCCTCCATTTGGTATTGGGCGTTGCCGATGATGGCTCCATTTTCAAAATTGAGACCCATGGTAACCTTTGCATCGAGGTAGGGCTTTAGACTGGGAGAGTCCATTAGTTGCATGATCATCCCAAAATCAGGATCATCCTCAGCCAAGGACTTCATCTTATCAAAGATATTTGAGAATTGTTGATAGTCGAAATAGAAGGAGAAATCGTCCTTCCTTTTTAGAAATTCTCTGTAGTGTGGATTGGGCGCAGATTCGGCAACTGGAGTAGTGAGCTTTCCGCGGGTCCACTCTGCGGGTTTTGGAAGTTTGGATTTCCTTTTCTTTCCCTTGATGGACTTGAAGACCTCTGGATAGTTAGAAACAAATATCTTGAGCATGTTGGAGGTGATGAGGAACGCACCATGAGGCTTATCTTTGTTGGTATACAGGGTGCCTGCCTCGGTCTCTTCAGACATCATCTTGAACTCCATGCCACTATGATTACTCATGTTCTCCAAGGATTTGATGAGACCCTTCATTTTGTTGGCATCCGTAAGCGGGGCGGTCACCCATCCCCAGACGAGGGGTTCTTCTAGGTTTTTGGGTAGCTTTAGTTCGCTATCAATACCACCGTAGAATCGTATGGGTTTGGTGAAATCTAAGCCGCTTTGCACCGGGTCTTTAACCACCTCTAGTAGGGCGGGGGGCATCTTCTTCAGTTCGTCTTTCGGGATAAGTTTCCAGAACTCGAGTTCCTTGTACCCTGATTTCTCAAGCAGTTGCCCAGCTTGTATGGATAGAACGCCTAGTGGATCGTAGGCAGATAGTTTGGCAACTAGACTCGCTAGCAGAAGGAGTGTGATTGTGACTCTTGTCATGTTGGTTGGAATTGAAGTGCGGAAAGTCGCAGTTTATTTCTTTCTGGAATTCTTTTTAGATGAATTTTTTGCGCCAAGCTCATTCAGGGTCGTTTGTACGAGGCGTCCCACGTAACCGCGGAACCTCCCGTCCACATCGGTAGGGGTGTTCGGCATGTTTTGGATCAACTGAAGCAGGGGACGGCCAGTCTCATCGAGATGATCAATTGCATTCATTGCGAGCATCGAGGGGAAGCAACCGTTGTCCTCTGGATTGACGGTCTTACCAAGCGTATGAAGTGCTTTGGAGATGTCACTCTTAGAGCCGTATTTGCCAAGTGCTTCAGCCGCGGTGATGCGCACGTATGGAGATTTGTCTTCTAGAGCCGTGAGGAGTGTTTCGCGGCTATGTTCGTAACCAGATTTGCCCTGCATAAGTAATCCGAGCGCGCCCCAATACCGCACAGCCGAATCACTATCCTCTAATAGTACAGCAATTTTACCTAGGTCCTCCTTGCGCATGGAGGAGGCAAGGTCTGCAGCCGCGTGTATCCTTTTGTAGGGAAACTTTTTGCCATTGTGTCCCATCTCATAGGGTGTGCTCCCTGTTGAGCGTGAATGGATTTCGCCTTCGGGCAGAAAGCCTACGTCTCGAATCTCGGCAACGTGTTCTTTGTGAGCCCTGCGCATCGCATCAAGTACGTCCTTGTGCTTTTTTTGGTTCTTGCCGACAGCTAAATTGTTGACCTCGTCCGGGTCTGCATGGAGATCGTAGAGTTCCTCAGCAGGTTTGATCTTCCAGAAGTGGGATTGGGCTGCATTGAGCTTACCTTCGTCATAGAGTTGCTTCCAAACTTGTGTGGTGGGCGTGATGAACATGTAGTTGACGTGCTGACCATACGGTTTGTGCGGCATGTAATTACGAATGTAGATGTAGCGCTTGCCGAGTACGCTGCGAACCATGTCGTAACGCTCGTCCATTCGGCCTCGGAAACCGAATGCATACTCTTGCGGCGGAGTGGCATGTTTACCCATGAAAGCATGGCCTTGCATATGGGAGGGAGGTTTGACGCCTGCAATACTCAGCAGCGTGGGCGCTAGATCGACGAAGCCAACCCGGCGGTCCGTACTGCCGCCAGGCTTGTACTCGGGCGGCGCAAGGTGCTTCCACTTCTGAGGCACATGTATGACCAGCGGCACATTGAGTCCAGAGAAGTAGGGCCACCTTTTGCTACGCGGCATTCCAGAGCCATGATCACCGTAGTAGAATATGAGTGTGTTCTCGGAGAGTCCTGCTTTCTGGAGTTCTTCGAGACGCTGACCCACTTGAACGTCCATTTCGGTCATTTTGTCATAGTATTGAGCCCAGTCCTGGCGAACAGCAGGGTGGTCTGGGTGGTAGGCAGGCACCCGGACATTTGAGGGATCATGCACCGCATTGTGGGGGCGTTTGCGAATCTGGCTCTCGTGTGATGTAGTGATATTAAAGATGGCGAAGAAGGGTTGGTTCTTGTCGGGGCGGTTACGCCAATGGCCTTTTCGGCTGCTTTCGTGCCAGACATCGCCCACTTTGCGAAGATTGTAGTCCTCCTTGGAATTGTTTGTGCAGTAGTAGCCTAGTTCCCTGAGATAGGCAGGGTACATTTTGAATTTGTCAGGGAGGCTGGTCATACTGCGCATGTGTTCAGCTCCAGTTGAGGGAGGGTAAAGGCCGGAAATCAGAGTGGTGCGAGCAGGGGCGCAAACCGGTGCGTTGGAAATTGCCCGTGTGTAAATGAGGCCCTTCTTGGCAATACTGTCTATGTTTGGAGTGGTCGCATATTTATCGCCATAGCAACCGAGTTGAGGACCGTTGTCTTCACTGGTAATCCATAGGATGTTGGGTAGTTTCTTGTTGGCGGACGCTAGGTTGGCCAAGGTTATGGCGAACAGGAAAAAGAGTATCTTATTCAGTTTCATCTATAATGCTGTGTGAGAAGCTTTAAGCTGTCCGCCAGCGTGAACCACGTCCTTTTTGGGGCAAGAGGAAAATGAACTAGGGTGCTTCAGAGTTGACCCGCACAGCATTCGTTACGAGTTTAATCCTTATGAAATACCTGCTCACAGTTGTCTTATGTTTTGCCTCAAATTTACATGCAGAAAAGACTCCTAAGTTCCCCCCTGACACTTCTGGTACTGAATGGAAGGCTCTCTGGGAGGAGGATTTTGTGCAACTCAATTGCAAGCCCGACACATTTCAGTTTCGCGACAAGGAGAACCTTTTGATCTTCTGTACTGGAAAACCACATGGAGGGTTACGCTCTGCCAAGTCTTACAAGAACTTCGACCTTACTCTTGAATGGCGTCATCTCCAATACGCCGGTAATTCCGGCCTCTTTATCTGGAGCCCCAAGTCTGTGCTGGATAAATTGAAGCCGGGTCAACTTCCTCAGGGTATTGAAATACAGATTCTTGATCTGGGGTATGAGGAGCGTTGGTTCAAGAAAAAGGGCAAGCCATCGGAATGGTTTACCAGTCACGGAGATGTGTTTCCCGTAGGTGTTTCTAGGATGAAGCCGTTTCCGCCGGCCGCACCTAACGGCAAGCGAAGTTTTCCTTCTAAGCGTTTAAGCAAGGGAGTGGGGGAGTGGAATCAATACTACATCAAAGCTGTGGACGGTGTCGTGCGTCTCTCTGTTAACGGTGAGGAGGTGTCGGGCGGAGAAGAATGCAAGCCAAGCGAGGGCTTTTTATGCTTAGAATCCGAAGGCGCTCCGATAGAATTTAAAGGTCTCAAGATTCGTGAATTGCAGTAGTCCTCCAACCTAAGCGCACAGCCAAAACCTAACTCATGAAATTATATCTTTTCCTTACCTTCTTTTTGTCGCTCTCGGCTGCGTCCGCGGCACTCCTTCCAAAGAAGCACTGGCCCTCTTGGCGCGGTGCAGATAGTTCAGGCAGTACAGAAAAGGGTTCCTATGTAGCAAAATTCAGTGACACCGAAAATGTTCTCTGGAAAACTGCTCTCCCCGGTAAGGGTTGCTCAACACCAATTGTATGGGGCGAGAAAATCGTTCTGACCTGTGCTGCGGAGGCACAAGATGCTGTACTTGCCTATGATTGGTCCGGTAAGCAAATCTGGCAGACCGTCGTGGGTCCCGAGCGAAAAGGGAAGCATCGGAATGGCTCCGGCAGCAATCCCTCTGTAGTCACCGATGGCAAGGGGCTGTTTGCGTTGTTTAAAAGTGGAAATTTTGCATCTCTTGACCTTGCTGGCAATGTCCGCTGGAAGAAGGATCTTACCAGTTACGGTCGAGATACATTGTACTGGGACTTCGGGACATCTCCAGTTCTTACAAAGCAAAACGTTGTTGTAGCCCTGATGCGTAAAGGGAACTCCTGGATCATTGCCTTTGACAAAGACAATGGTGAGGTTTCATGGGAAGTTGAGCGCAACTACGACACGCCACCAGAGTGCGATCATAGCTATGCCACGCCCATTGTTAGAGAAGAGAATGGCAAAGAGGTTGTTCTGGTTTGGGGAGCAGAACGTCTCACATCCCACTCTGCTTCGGATGGCAACATTCTTTGGAGTTGTGAGGGTTTCAATCCCAAGAACAAGAAGAACTGGGTGGTTGTGGGTTCCCACGTAGTTGTAGGGGATATGGCAATTGTTCCCTATGGCCGAGGAACTCAACTGGCCGGAGTGCGCATTGGAGGTAAGGGTGATGTGACGCAATCCCACCGCGTCTGGACTCGGGATGACAGTGGTTCTTTTGTCCCAACGCCGTGCGTAGCTGATGGGAAGGTCTACATCTTACGAGACCGAGGACACGTACATTGCATCGATCCAGTAACTGGTGTCAGTCACTGGGAGGAAGAATTTCCTCGAGCAAGCTCCAGCTACTATTCATCTCCAGTAGTTGCTGGCAATCACTTGTACGCTACCCGTGAAGACGGCAAGATTCTTACCGCCAGTATTAAAGAGGGTCGCTTCAGATTTCTTTACGAAAACAATATGGGTGAACGCCTCATCGCTTCCCCAGTTCCCGTGGCAGGCAAATTGCTGATTCGTGGAGAGAGGCATCTCTTTTGTTTGGGGAGAGATGATTAGCGACTGGATTTGGTTCGCTTTTTATAGCCTCTCTCACATTTGCTGATAAGCTCACCGCTGCTGTCCAAACTGGGCTGCTAATTCCTATTTTATAAATGCGGGATTTAGTGCCCCATGAGCAAAAATACATTAAAGATTACCAGACCTTACTTGGCGACTTTGCGCGTGGAGTATGATGACTACTTTCGCCTTCTTTATCGGGCGGAGCTTCTACCAAGGGCTCGTCTGGTTGATGATCATTTTATGGCTAAGAAAATCTTTCGTTCCAGCGATCGCCGGGAAGCCGTAAGAAAGATCGTTCAGTGGTTCTGGAAGAATTTCAAGGGGGACATTGGGCCAGTTCACAAGGTTCTGATCATCAATGATCCCTATGAGGAGGTACATTACGGCCCGGGATTTTCCTGTGCGGACCCCCTCAATAAATATCTAGGACCCCGAGCACTGAAGCGCGTCATTAGGGAGTCTGGCGGCAAGGTCGTTCGTGACGAACGTGAAGGTTCAGTCCACCATCCACCCAATTCAGTGCGAAGAGTTAAGCGCCGGCGCAAGTACCATCGCCGAATAGCTCATCGTATATCGGTTTCTTCGACTGGAGCTTTTTACTATCGGGTAACCCTGATTCCCCAGATCTCCAATAGAGGTGTCATTGTTCAGAAGCGAAAGATTCAAAACGTCCGCCTTAAGGCCCGTAATCTAGAGGATGCTAAAGCAGAAATCTCTCGGCGAGATCTCGACTCTGTTGACCTCATGCGTGCTTCGCAGAAACAAAGGATTGAAGATTGATTTACAAAAATGTGTGCAAACTTCCGGAAAAACTCTATTTACTATTAACACGATGCCAAACCCCAACAGCATCATTCATAATTCCACCCCTAATTTAACTGCGATCAAATCCATCTGTTCATAAGGTGAGCAGATATCATATTTCACTCCGCTGTGGCCAAGCGTAAATTTAAGAGGGCAATTGCTAAGAGACACAAGGCTTCTAAGGGCAACCTAGGGAAGCCAAAAAATGTATCTGCGCAGGCCGTCATACCACCTGAGCGCAATCAGGAACTGGTTACTCTGCTAATGAAGCACCAGCGCCGCATTTTTTCCTACATCTTCACCATGGTACCCAATCGTGAAGACGCAGAAGACTTGTTACAAGAAACCTGCCTTACGATCTGTGAGAAATTCGTCGATTTCAAGGAGGGGACCAACTTTCTTGCTTGGGCGTGTCAAATCGCGTTCTGGAAGGTGCGTGCAGCTCGCAAAAAATATGCCACAGCGAAGGTTATCTTCAATCAGGACCTTATGGATACGGTTTCTGAAACCTTGGTCGAGATGGCCAAAGAATTGGATGTTCGACATGAGTCCCTCAATGCCTGCCTTCAGAAATTAAACGAGCGGGATCGCACAATGATTATAACACGGTATGAGCCTGGTTGTAACGCGCAGACCGCCTCCGAGGTTTGCGGTCGTTCTATTCAGGCCACCTACAAAGCTCTTTCTCGTATTCGCAAAGTCCTCTATGATTGCGTTACCTTTGAATGGGCCATCCGAGATAACGTATGAGACTTTCCGATGATGAAATCCTGAAGTTCGACGAGTTGGTTAATTCACTCGTCGAGGGTAGTATTTCCGAGACTGAACGAGAAGACCTCGAAGAATGGTTGGTTCACAGCAAGGCTGCTCGGCGTCGCTACATTAAATTCATGGACATGAATGCCAGTTTGCATCACTACGCTGCTGAATTTCAGGGAGCCATACCTGATGATGATCCGGAGGGTTACTCTCCTGATTCCCAGTCTGGAACAGTTGTTCCACAGACGGTCCTCAAGTCCCTCGTTGCTATAGCAGCGGCTATCGTTCTCGGATTTGTTGCGCTTAACTTCTTGCCTAAATCTGAGCAGTCTAAAGCTGAAGTCGCTCCAGAACCAGAGTCGCCTCAACTGCAGACTCCATCATCTTTGCCAATGGTGGACGGTGTGGCAATTCTGACGCAAGCTTGGGGTCTAGAGTGGGATGATCCTGATTCTGCAGTAAAAACTGGGCGAGAACTCCCTAAAGGCGAGATAGAGATTGCTGCGGGACTTGCGCAACTCGAATTCAAAAGTGGTGCAATTGTTATCATTGAGGGTCCCGCCAAATTTGATCTACAAAGCAAGGATGCCGCTTTTTGTCACCATGGCAAAATCCGTGCTATTGTTCCTGAGCAGGCTACTGGTTTT
>Ga0163109_10003862_pt1 | contig 11418 bp, 8 predicted proteins | sample CRUFie1St13metaG_FD_108704 | JGI IMG/M metagenome (GOLD analysis project Ga0163109, IMG submission 108704) | Marine microbial communities from the Costa Rica Dome - CRUD Field 142mm St13 metaG | ecosystem: Environmental > Aquatic > Marine > Oceanic > Photic zone | place: Costa Rica: the Eastern... | reverse complement strand
GGTCTCAACCGTCGCCTCAAATGCCAGTTCGCGCCCATTAGGTTGGTAGTCATGGCACACAAATAGGCGTGTTTCAGCAGGCAGCGCTAACAGTCGCTGTATCGATCGATAAAGCGCGATAGCGCTGCCTCCGGGAAAATCGCATCGAGCGGTTCCTGAATCAGGCATGAAAAGTGTGTCGCCAACGAAAACAGCACCACCAATGCTATAGGCCATACAAGCGGGCGTGTGACCAGGTACGTGCATTGCTTCGATAGAGAAGCGCCCTAACGTTAATTTTTGACCGTCTGTTAGCAATAAATCGAACTGAGAGCCGTCGCGCTTAAAACTTGGCGTCTCAGAATACATTTCTGCGAACACGTGCTGCACGTCAACAATCGACTGACCAATTCCGATAGGGGCGGATAAACGCTGTTTAAGAAAATAGCCGGCACTCAAGTGATCAGCGTGTGCGTGCGTCTCTAAGATGTACTCACAAGTCAATGCGTTGTCTCGTAGGTGTTCTAGAATTTGATCGGCGCCGCGTGTTGTGATCTCAGCGGAGGATTCCTCAAGCTCCAGCACAGGGTCGATAATTGCACAGACCTTTGATTCTGCGTCCGCTACAACGTACGAGAGGGTTGAAGTCGTTTCGTCGAAGAAGGCAGTAACAGATGGCTGATTTGGTTCTGTAAACATTGGTGTAGCGGTAGCGGGCTTGTAGTAGCGATGTGCATCCGATGATACACCCATATCCATAAACATATAAATGCGCATAATGTATATTATGTTAAATTTAAAAACCGGATGTGTCGTCCAATCTTCCTGCTACCACGTATCTGTGGTTATAGCCTGAACTGCGCTAATCTATGCCTTCACGGAGCAAGGTCAACGCCTGCACTAGCGGAGTGTGTGAACTTCGTGATAGCAGTAACTTCGGTTTGAGAGATAACGCTAAATGAGATTCACTATAAAAATCGTGGCACTGGGTGCAAGTATTATCGCAGCCTCAGTTTCGGTTGCTTCAGATTTATCACCTACGAATCAGCAAACCCGGACGTTGCGTGCTTTGGTAACCGAGCTCGAAGAAAACCACTACGTTGACCGGCGCTACAATGACGCGATGTCAGCGGACCATCTCGAAACGTATTTAGAGCGCCTAGACCCGTCTCACCTTTATTTCACTGCCTCAGATGTAGCTGAATTCGAGCGTTATTCGACGCAGCTCGACGATTTAGGTCGACAGGGAGACCTCTCCCCTGCCTTTGAGATATTTGAGCGGTATGAACAGCGAGCATCGCAACGGTTAGCGCAAGTTATTTCGAATATGGACGAAATCGTTGCTGGTCTGGACTTTGATAAAGATGAATATATTGATTCGGATCCGACGGAGCGCGCTTGGGCACCCGGCAAGGCCGGGCTAGACGATCGATGGCGTAAACGCATCAAGAACCAGGTTTTGGGCCTGAAACTTGCGGAAAAGCCGTTAGGAGAGATCGCACCCACACTAGTGAAGCGTTATGAAAACCAACAAAATCGGCTGTCTCAATATAACGCACAAGATGTATTCGCGGTATATGCGAATGCCCTCACCTCTCAGTTCGACCCGCATACAAGTTATTTCTCTCCGCGTCGCGCTGAAAACTTCGACATTGATATGCGCCTGAGCCTTGAGGGCATTGGTGCTGTGCTTCAAAACGAGGACGAATACGTCAAGGTTGTGCGCGTGGTACCAGCGGGCCCTGCGGATAAACAAAGCGACCTGAAAGCCGCTGAACTCATTATAGCAGTGGGTCAAGGTAAAGCCGGACCTATGACCGATGTGATCGGGTGGCGTTTAGATGACGTCGTAGACCTCGTGAGAGGAAAAAAAGGCACGGTAGTGCGCTTAGATGTGATTCCAGCGGCGGGACGGTCAGATGAGGCTAGACGTCTCAGTATTACCAGAAATGAGGTTCAATTAGAGGAGCAAGCTGCGCAATCAAAGATAATTGAAATCAATGATTTGGACTCTACTCCTAGAAAAATTGGCGTTATTGATATCCCGGCGTTTTACCTCGATTTTGACGCGTATCGCAAAGGCGATCCCGATTTCAGATCGACTACACGAGACGTGGCCACATTGGTTAATGAGCTCAAAGAGGCAGGCGTGGATGGTTTGGTGATTGACCTTCGCGGCAACGGCGGCGGTTCCCTGCGTGAAGCAAATGAGTTGACAGGCTTATTTATCGAATATGGACCGACTGTACAGATACGCGGTACTGGCAGCCGTGTATGGCGAGACGGAAAACGCCGGCGGGGGCCCTACTACGAGGGGCCGGTAGCAATCATGATTGACCGTCTCAGCGCTTCTGCCTCTGAGATCTTTGCAGGCGCTCTTCAGGACTACGGCCGAGCTATTGTTGTGGGAGACCGAAGTTTTGGGAAAGGGACCGTGCAGACGCTGCTAGATCTGCCTGAGGGACAATTAAAGATCACAGAGAGTAAGTTTTATCGCATCTCAGGCGATAGCACGCAGCACCGAGGCGTTATCCCTGATATCAGCTACCCTTCCCTGTTACAGCACGAAGAGATTGGCGAGAGTTCCCTCGATAAGGCTTTAGATTGGGATCGCATAGCACCTGTCCGGCACAAGGACTATGGCGTAGTCGACGCCATCCTCCCTACACTCGTTGCCAAACATATTGAGCGTGCAAATTCCGATCCCGACTTTCAGTACATCTGGGATCAAAAGGCCCTCGCCGCACAGGTGCGCGGTGCACAAGTCTTGCCGCTCAACGAGGCCGAACGGATAGCCCAGCGAACGTCGCAGGAAATTCAATACCTCGCCATTGAAAACACACGACGACAGGCCAAAGGCATGAATGCCCTCGCCTCCTTGGATGATCTGGTAGATGGTGACAATGATTCATCTGACATACCACAGGACAGTGCTGAAGAGCCATCAGCGGTTAGCGAAGAATCTGAGTCCAACGAAGTGGACGCGCTCATCACTGAAACGGCGCGCATTCTTGCCGACGCCATTAACCTTAGTGGTCCTGTTATGGCGCGAGCAGACAGCCGCTAGCGTCTTAGTTACTGGCTTGTGATGGTGTCAGTCCCAAAATATGGGACTAGCGCTGGTGGGACTGTGATAGAGCCATCGCTTTGCTGTCCATTTTCAACCACAGCAACTAGCGTGCGTCCTACTGCCAACCCTGACCCATTCAAGGTGTGCAGTAACTCAGGTTGACCGGTCTCCGGGTTTCTCCAGCGAGCCTGCATGCGGCGCGCTTGGTAGTCTCTGAAATTAGAGCAGCTGGAAATTTCGCGATAGGCATTCTGACCGGGTAGCCATACTTCGAGGTCATAAGTCATGGCCGCGCTAAAGCCGAGATCACCTCCGCACAGCCGGACTTTACGGTACGGAAGCTCTAACGCCTGCAATACTGCCTCGGCATGCCCTGTTAGTTCCTCGAGTGCGGCATCTGACTGAGATGGACGAACTGCCCGTACAAGCTCAATCTTTTCGAACTGATGCTGTCGAATCAAACCCCGAGTATCTCTGCCGTAACTACCCGCCTCGCTCCTAAAGCAAGGCGTATGCGCTGTGAATTTCATTCCTGCGTCACCCAGCTCTACATCTTCAACGATTCGGTCACGCAGCATGTTGGTAACTGGGACTTCCGCTGTTGGAATTAGGTAGTAGCCAGAATCACCCTCGAGCTTGAAAGAATCTTCCGCGAACTTGGGTAACTGGCCCGTTCCGTATAACGAATCGCTGTTGACGATAAACGGAACATAGACCTCGGTGTATCCGTGCCGAGTCGTATGTAAGTCGAGCATGAAATGCGTCAAGGCACGCTGCAACTTGGCAAGTTGCCCCTGCATGACACTAAACCGGCTACCGGTTATTTTGCCCGCCAGCTCGAAATTAAGCTGCCCGAGCGCCTCGCCGAGATCTGCATGATCTTTAGCTTCAAACGACAGCGCGGGGGGCGATCCCCAGGTGAGAATTTCTTCGTTATCGTCCTCGTCAACACCATCCGGAACTGCTGCATCTGGGAGGTTGGGTGTCCCCATGAGCAGTTCATCTAAAGCTTGCTGCACTGTTTTTGCTTCTTCAACCGCGGCGTCCAACTCCGTTGAGAGCCGGTCAAGCGTCTCATTTACCTCTGCTTTGGCTTCATCAACGCTTTTGCCCTGAGCGATTAACGCACCAATCTGCTTAGAGGCTTTATTTCGTTCAGCTAAAAGATTCTGAGACAAGACATCCGCCTCTTTGCGCTGCGAGTCTAGATGCACAAACTCATCGAGAGGGAAGTCGTAGCGTCTTTTTTGTAGCGCCTCAGCAATAATTTGTGGGTGCTTTCGAACTTGCTTGATGTCGAGCATGATGGTGATCAGTAACTGCATGTGTGGAGCGCCAGTCTAACGCCAAATGATGTTTAATCGAAGACAGATCTGGCCAACTCAATACCAACGAGACAACTTATTAGGCAGAGGAAGACCTTAGTCGAGGCATAGAATGGGGCCCGTAGTACCTGACCTTCCTAAATATCAGTAAGAAGTTGCAATGAAAACGCAGAAAAGATGGTAAATGCGCCTGGAAATCCCACGGACATACCCGGTCGAGCCGGCTCAGAAAGCGTAAAGTGCTCTGCCCAAATAAGTAGGACACCAATCAGCAGTGCGCCGATCACATTGACTAGAAAAGTCGCCCGGTGAAAATGAGCATAACCTGGATCCACCAACCACTACGGTCCTGTACCAAATCGTGACAAGGCGCCGAGAGGACAAGCCAAGGCCGCTGCGAGGTAGATCACTCGGCCGCACCAGCGCGCCCCGAGGAGCGACTCGTCTCATCGTAGAAGTCGACTCCATCCGGCACATTTATGGCGAACGCTGATGGGGTGACAACGTCCCCAGTCTCAAGGGTGAACTCGAACAGGGTATCCTGCCCTAATGAGTCCTCAAACAGTACGATGATGGTATTTTTATCGGGAGATCGAACGGAAAGGTTCTTTACCCCGTAACTTAAATGACCCGACGCCGCGTCGCTCGATGGCAGATGGTGCGCGGTACCATTCCAGATGGCGGATATGGGTAGATCTTCGATTTCAGGGGCATCCCGTATAATAACTACGTCTAAATCCTTATCCCACTGCCAGAATGCCTCAGGCGTCGCGACGAGTAACTGCCTGTCGGGTGACTCGATTTCCCAACGAAAATGACGGGGTTTTAGGGCAGCAAATCGACCCGTGCTGGAGAATGCCACCGCACCATTGATATCTGTCACCGTTTGGCGAAATGTACCACTGGCCGTATTTTGGCCCTCAAGCGGCCAGGCGTCCTCAGTCGCCTGAGCCGTGGTAGCCAGGGCAAGTAAAATTAGCCAGAGGCTCAACAGTTTCGTCACTCCTCACCACCTGGTGGCGGCGCCAACACCTCGCGCTGACCATTCGTTCCCATGGCAGAGACGACACCTGCAGCTTCCATCGTCTCGATGAGTCGCGCCGCTCGGTTGTAGCCAATTCGCAGTTTCCGCTGTACCGATGAGATCGATGCACGACGGCTATTACAGACGTAATGTACAGCCTCGTCGTACAAGGCATCGCTTTCCAGGTCTTCCTCTGAGGACGCAGCTGACTGCAATTCTTGCGCCGTCACCGGGGTCTGACCTCCTTCGTCCAACAGTCCATCAATGTAGTCCGGTGAGCCTCTGCGCCGCCAATCTGCTACGACGCGATGAACTTCGTCATCTGAACAGAAAGCGCCGTGGACACGAGTGGGCGTACTGGAGCCTGATGGCAGATAGAGCATGTCGCCATAACCGAGCAATTGATCTGCCCCACCCTGATCGAGAATGGTGCGAGAATCGATTTTCGAGGAAACCGAAAAGGCCATCCTTGAGGGGATGTTGGCCTTAATGAGCCCTGTGATGACATCCACTGATGGCCGCTGCGTCGCTAGTACCAGGTGAATACCTGCCGCCCTCGCCTTTTGGGCGATCCGCGCGATCAACTCTTCAACCTTCTTACCGACGATCATCATCATGTCAGCGAATTCGTCGATGACCACGACAATGCTTGGTAGTGTTGTCAATGCCGGCGGCGACTGCTCCTCGCCCGTTAATTCGAGCACTGGATCGGGGATCCAAAGCGGATCTTCGATCGGCGTGCCTGCTTTCTCGGCGTCTTTGACCTTGCGGTTGTAGCCCGCAAGATTCCGCACGCCAAGGAGTGACATGAGCTTGTAGCGGCGTTCCATCTCCGCCACACACCATCTAAGGCCATTAGCCGCGTCCTTCATGTCTGTGATCACCGGCGTGAGTAGATGTGGAATACCGTCGTAAACCGAGAGTTCCAACATCTTTGGATCAACTAAGATCAAACGCAAGTCATCAGGTGTCGCCTTATACAGCAAGCTGACCAGCATGCAGTTCACACCGACAGATTTACCGGAACCCGTGGTACCGGCCACTAAGACGTGCGGCATCTTCCCGAGATCGGCAACCACGGGGCTTCCTGCAATATCGTGTCCTAAGGCCAGCGTCAGCGGCGATTTCGCCTCATCAAAAGCGTTTGAACTCAGCACATCTCTGAAATTAACGGTCTGACGGTCAGCATTGGGTATTTCAATCCCCACAACGCTTTTACCCTGAATGACCTCAACCACCCGTACCGAGTTGACCGCGAGTGAACGAGCCAGATCTTTGGCTAAGTTCGAGATCCGACTGACCTTGACGCCAGCCGCGGGCTGAATTTCAAAACGAGTTACCACGGGTCCCGGATAGACAGACATAACCTCTGCTGTGATACCAAAGTCAGCCAGCTTGAGTTCAAGTAAGCGTGACAATGATTCCAGCTCGGAGTTTGAGTAACCTCTCGGCCCACCACTGGTCGGCGGGTCGAGCAATTCAAGCGGTGGCATTGGCATAAGTTCGGGCAATTCGAACAAATGCTGCTGCTTTTCTTTCTCGGCTTTTTTGCTCGAGGAGTCTAGTAATTTGGGTGGCTTGATCTTGGGGGGTACGCGGCGCTTCTCTTTTTCTACATGCTCTGCAATCTGAATGCTACGCTTGTTCTTTTCCTTGCGGAGCTTTCGGCGGTCGTTAAGATCATCCAGCTTCCCGCGCATATAGGCCGTGGCAGCGAGTGTTAACGCCCCTGTTTTGTCCGCAACCTTAATCCAGTCGATGTCGAGGGCGAGCGTGCCACCCAGCAACGCGCAAAAGCTAAGTAACAGCCTCGCGCCTAGGTCAGAGAAGGCGGCAGTGAACCAGTTCGCTATGGCCATCCCCACAATGCCCCCACTCCCCTGTGGTAGCGTTTCGCTGACCGGAAGAGCCATGGTGGCCAAACCTGCACTAGCTCCTAGGAATGCCAACCAACCAAATATCGCGATAGCACGGTCTGAATGCGTTACCTCAATCGTAGGTAGCGGTTTAACGCGCCGGTAGGCCCAAAAAAGAAGCGCAACTGGGATGACGCCAGCTAACATACCTGCAAGGGAATAGCTGATGTCCGCCAGATATGCACCTACAACTCCGCCTTGGTTGATCAGTTCACCAACGCTACCACTGGAACTCCAACCTGGATCCGATAAATCAAAGGTGGTTAGGCTCAATACAGTGAAACAGGCTGCGGCGACGCCAGCAAAAAAGCCGATCGTGGCGAGAGCACCTGGTGTTGTGACCTCTGACTCTCCCCTCGCTATTTTTGAAGGTACGTTCTTGGACGTCAATGCATTTTCCCCTTACCGGTTTGTCGCATCATATCATAAAGAAAAAACTCAATTTTCATAAAATTCCATCTATTTTTCAGATACTTAGATCGCTGTTCTCGCGGGAACATGAGGCTCTGCCATTTCGAAACGCTAAAGAATGCGCTACCCTTCCCGCCAATTTTAATTCTTCATGGAAAATCCACGCGAATGAGTACATCTCAACACCATCGGTTAGTCATTTTGGGGTCTGGACCTGCCGGCTACACGGCAGCCGTATACGCAGCGAGAGCTAACCTTTGCCCCGTCGTTATCACAGGTATGCAACAGGGTGGTCAGCTAACCACAACAACCGAGGTTGAGAACTGGCCTGGGGGTCCCGAGGGTTTACAGGGACCCGCGCTCATGCAACAGATGCAGGAGCACGTAGAACGTTATGAGGCGTCGATTGTCTTTGATCATATCGAGTCAGTAGACCTTGAAACCCGTCCCTTTACTCTCAACGGCTCAGGCGAATATACCTGCGACGCGCTCATTATTGCCACTGGTGCTTCAGCCCAATATTTAGGCTTGCCCAGTGAGTCTGCCTTCATGGGTAAAGGGGTTAGCGCTTGCGCCACCTGCGATGGGTTTTTCTACCGAAACAAAGAAGTTGTGGTGGTTGGCGGAGGCAATACGGCCGTCGAGGAAGCACTGTATTTGTCGAATCTCTGCAGTAAGGTACATCTGGTACACCGACGTGACGCCCTTCGAGCCGAAAAAGTTTTACAAGATCGACTATTTTCGCGCGCGGAAGAAGGTCGCATCACATTGAACTGGCATCGGCAGCTCGATGAGGTGTTGGGAGATGAATCCGGCGTAACCGGGGTCAGGCTGACGTCAACTGTGGGTGCCGATGACACGGATATTGCTGTCGACGGTGTCTTCATTGCCATCGGCCATAAGCCAAATACTGAGATCTTCTCAGGTCAGCTCGACATGGCAGACGGTTATATTCGCACCAGCTCCGGACTGAACGGCAACGCCACGCTGACGTCTGTAGAGGGAGTTTTCGCAGCCGGCGACGTATCTGACCATGTGTACCGACAAGCGATCACCTCGGCCGGTTTCGGTTGTATGGCTGCGCTCGATGCTGAAAAATTTCTGGATGTGCAGTAATCGGAACTGGTGACTGGAGGAATGGAGCTCTTTCCTCCGACGAGTGCCGCTCTAGAAAACCCTAACGGTTTATTGGCGGTCGGTGGTGACCTAAGTGCAGCAAGGTTACTAGAGGCTTATCAGCGCGGAATATTTCCTTGGTATGAGTCAGGTGAACCCATTCTTTGGTGGACGCCGCAGCCTCGTGCTGTGCTGAGACCCACTGAGTTCCATGCGTCAAAATCTTTTCGCAAATTTTTAAAAACCAATAAATGGCAGATCGAATACGACCTCCGGTTCGAGCAGGTTATTGGCGCCTGCGCGGCGACCTCTTCGGGACGCGAGGAGACCTGGATTAGTGACGATATGAAAGCCGCCTATATAGAGTTGCACCGCCTTGGTTATGCGCACAGTGTTGAGGTCATTGATAATGATCAGCTCATCGGTGGTCTTTATGGTGTCAAGCTCGGGAAGATATTCTTCGGTGAATCGATGTTTTCAAGGACATCAAACGCATCAAAAGTAGCTTTGAAAGCCTTGTGCGAATTGGGTGCGTCCGGCGGCTTAAATTTGATTGACTGTCAGATGCCAAACGAGCATCTAGCGTCACTGGGCATGACACTCATTTCTCGCGAAAACTTTGAAATGGAGTTGAAAAACGGTATCACGGTGGGCGATCTTGATCGTGGTCCGATGCTTGCGTCAGACTATGTATCTTCACCGCTCGATGCGCAGCTGAGAGCTATCAGGGAACAGATGTAACACGCTATGACCGCCAACCTAAGAGAAATAAAGGTCTTCACAACGTTTCCGCACCGTTGTTCGTATCTCCCTGAAAAGGAAGCAACCACCCTATTCGTCGATCCCCGTCAAAAGATCACGCCTGAACTATACACCGAGCTGTCATTGATGGGTTTTAGACGAAGTGGAGATCATATCTACCGACCACATTGCCGTAGTTGTAATGCCTGTACCGCCGCGCGAGTGGTTACCGACGACTTTGTGCCATCACGCAGTCAACGACGGGTTATCAATGCCAATGCAGACTTGCGGTTAAAAATTACAGATTCGGTTATCGATGATAAGGCGTATGAGCTCTACGAGCGCTACATCATTGAAAAGCATGCCGATGGAGACATGTTTCCGCCAGATAGAGAGCAGTACGAATCATTCTTAAACAACAGCTTGGGCTGTACGCAGTATTTCAGACTCTACGACAAAGACCGGTTGGTCTGTGTGGCTGTCTCTGATCAGATGCTCGACGGCTTAGCTGCGATCTATACCTTTTATGACCCAGACCTCGATAAACGCAGCCTGGGAACCTTCGCGGTATTACTGCAAATATCGCACGCAAAAAAATTAGGCCTGCCCTATGTCTACCTCGGTTATTGGATCGATGGGTGCAGGAAGATGAGTTATAAGACGCGCTTCCAGCCACTGGAAATGTTATCCAATGGTCGGTGGCATGGCGATGGAGACTCGTCCACAAGTGGTCTGTCGACTATACCTGTTGTGAACGTATCAGGGGACGCGCGCGATTAACGCTCGCGGTACGTAATCCTGCCCTTGGTCAAATCGTATGGAGTCACCTCAACGCGTACTTTGTCACCCGTCAGAATACGAATATAGTTTTTGCGCATCTTACCTGAAATGTGAGCCGTGACGACGTGTCCGTTTTCCAACCGCACACGAAAGGTGGTGTTAGGGAGTGTATCGATGATCTCCCCTTCCATTTCGATCTGATCTTCTTTAGCCATTAAACCTACCTAGTAAATAAACGAATGGCGCGCACTCTATAGGAAACTACGCTTTAGGAAAATAGGGATGTGTTCGCAAAAGCGTCGTTTAGGCTGGAACCGCCTCTTCAGCCTTCTCTGTTACCGCTTCAACACTGAGGCCGTCGCCTTGGGCATCGACCGTCACCTTAGCGATACCGCCTTTGCTAAGTGCGCCGAACAGAACCATGTCGGCAAGCGGCTTTTTAATGTGCTCCTGAATGACACGTTCCATGGGACGAGCGCCCATATTACGGTCGTACCCCTCCTCGACAAGCCATTCGCGCGCCGCGTCATCGACCTGCAGCTGCACCTGTTTCTCATCAAGTTGAGTCTGCAGCGCAGTGAGGAATTTGTCGACCACGGTCAAGATAACCTCTTGATCCAGCGGCTCAAATGGCACTACCGCGTCCAAACGGTTTCGGAATTCAGGGGTAAATAGCTTGTTGATGGCTTCCATCGCATCGGTACTGTTGTCCTGAACAGAGAACCCAATCGAGCGCTTTGAAATGCTGTCAGCACCGGCGTTCGTGGTCATAACAACGATGACATTGCGGAAATCAGCCTTGCGGCCGTTGTTGTCCGTGAGCGTGCCGTGATCCATCACCTGCAGCAAAAGATTGAAGACTTCTGGGTGCGCCTTCTCAATTTCATCGAGCAATACCACTGAGTGAGGATGTTTTGTTACCGCATCAGTCAGCAAACCTCCTTGATCATAGCCAACATAGCCTGGAGGCGCGCCGATTAGACGCGATACGGTATGCCGCTCCATGTACTCGGACATGTCAAAGCGAAGTAATTCGAGCCCCAATTGCATCGCTAG
>Ga0163109_10003860_pt1 | contig 11420 bp, 11 predicted proteins | sample CRUFie1St13metaG_FD_108704 | JGI IMG/M metagenome (GOLD analysis project Ga0163109, IMG submission 108704) | Marine microbial communities from the Costa Rica Dome - CRUD Field 142mm St13 metaG | ecosystem: Environmental > Aquatic > Marine > Oceanic > Photic zone | place: Costa Rica: the Eastern... | reverse complement strand
CTATATATTTACCGCCTATACCTTCCAAGGCAAATCCTCCTGCGCAATATAAAGGTTCATTTGTATCTACATAACTCTTGATTTCCCAATCTTCCAAATTAGAAAAATAAACTCTTGAACTTATTGTTTTTTTTATTATTTCAGTGATTTTAAAAATTTTGGAATTTGAATCAAAATTCCCAATTATTAGAGAATGACCAGTATGTAAAAATCCAAATTCTCCAGACATTTTTTTCCATCTCATGAATGCTTCCTCTTTATTAGATGGTTTTCCGTAAGCTTTTCCTTTAAATTCAAAAATTGAATCGCACCCAAGTATTTTCAAAGGACCATAATTAAATGCTTCGGGCAATGATATGTTTTGAATATTTTCAGATAAACTATTAGCCTTTTGAAAAGATAATTCCAAAGCTAGATTAAATATATTCTTTTCTTGAATAGTAGTTTCATCAAAGTCACTTGATATTTGTATAAATTCAATTTGACAATTTTCAAGTAATTTCTTTCTAGATTGGGAAGCAGAGGCTAGAATTAACACAAATTTTTTACCAAATTATAATTCAATTCACTAATTAATAAATTTTAAAATTAATATAAATTACTAATGGAATTTGAAGAAAAACTTAAACCTATTAAGAAGCCTTTAATGGTTTTAGGGACTTCTAGTGGTTCAGGAAAATCACTAACAGTTACAGCAATCTGTAGGATTTTAAAAAATATAGGAGAGGAACCAATACCTTTTAAAGGACAAAATATGAGTAATAATGCATGGGTTGATTGGGAAGGAGGAGAAATGGCATATTCACAAGCACTTCAAGCTTTCGCTTGTGGTATTAATCCTTCTTCAGAAATGAATCCAATCTTATTAAAACCACAAGGGAATTCAACAAGTGAGGTTATTCATCTTGGCAAAAGTTTAGGAATTACAACTGCCAAAAATTACTACAAAGATTGGTTTATTCCAGGCTGGGAAATAATAAAAAAAAGTCTTGATTCTATTTATAAAAGAAACCCAAATTGCCGATTAATTATCGAAGGGGCTGGGAGTCCAGTAGAAATGAATTTAATTCATAGGGATCTCACTAATTTAAGAGTTGCAAAATATTTAAATGCAAATTGCATTTTGGTTACTGACATTGAAAGGGGAGGTGTATTTGCACAGATAATAGGGACACTTGAACTATTGAAACCCGAAGAAAAAAAACTTATTAAGGGAATAATTATAAATAGATTCAGAGGAGATCTTTCATTATTTGATGAAGGTAAAAAATGGATAGAGAATAAAACTAAAATTCCTGTTATTGGGATTATTCCATGGTTAAATGAATCATTTCCTCCAGAAGATTCTTTAGATTTGTTAGAAAAAAAACCACGTTTTAAAAATCCTGAGATCCAAGTTGGAATAATAAAATTGCCATCTATAAGTAACTTCTCAGATTTTGATCCTTTGGATAATGAAGAATCAATATTAATTGAATGGATTCAAGAATCTCACAACTTGAAGAAGTATGACTTTGTTATTCTTCCTGGTAGTAAACAAACCATTAAAGATCAAATATTTCTTGAAAAGTCTGGTTTATCTGAAGATATAAGAGAATATTCAAATGATAAGGGAAATATTATTGGAATTTGCGGAGGTTTACAAATGTTAGGCACTACACTTGAAGATCCCTATTCCAAGGAAGGTTCCAAAAATTATTCTAGACAAAAAATTAAAGGCATCGGATTACTTCCATTAAAAACAACTTTCTCTGAAACAAAATTAACACGTCAAATTAACTCTGAATCTTTATGGCCATGCCAATCAAAAATTAATGGATTTGAAATTCATAATGGCCAAACTGAATTGGATAATATGCAAAGCTCATTAAAGATCAATCCTATCTTCAAAGACTTAGATCTAGGTTGGTACAAAGAAAATAATGGGGGTGGTACTATTGCAGGAACATATATACATGGGATTTTTGAAAATGATAGCTGGAGAGATCAATATATTAATTTAATAAGGAAAAGTAAAAATTTACCAATATTAAATAAAAAATCAATATCTTATAAAAAGAAAAGAGAATCGATTATTAATAATCTCGCAAATGAATTTGATAAGCATTTAAATCTCACATCATTTTTAAATTGAAAAAAACAAAAATTAAAATTAGATGGCCGAATAATAATGAAACATATGTTTCAGAAGGAGATGATTGGTTTTCAACTGCAGCAAAAGCAGGTTTAGAAATCCCGACTGGCTGTCTGACTGGCAGCTGTGGTGCCTGCGAAATAGATGTTAATGGGGAAACTATAAGGGCTTGCATAAGTAATATCAAAAATAAACAACAATGTTTATTAAAAGTTACTTTAACTACTGACCCATTTTGGGAAAACTAAATTTCTTTATTTTTCATAAAAATTACCCTCATTAGATTAAAAATAAAAAACATCCAGCGATGAATCCACTTAAATGTCCTAATAAACTTACTCCTGGCAAGAAAGAGATAATAAATCCTATAAGCAATATTATCTTTGACATTTTATGAACTTCATAATTGTATTTTAAACCAATTTTTTTACCTAAAAAAGAAACCTTTCCATAAAAAGAAGCTAGTAGTAAGAATCCAAAAAAAGCATAAATTATTCCACTAAATCCTAAAGCGGCATAATTAGGATAGACATTAAAAAAATAAGCTAATAACTTTTCGTAAATCCAGATAAAAAAAAATTTAAAAAAGAACAAATTAAACTAAATTTCAAACAAAAAAATCTGCTTTTAATTCCAAGTCTCATCAAAAAATATCGAGTGATTATTATTCCACCAAGATTACTTAATAAATGATTTAAATCTTTATGGATTAAGATTGATGTAAAAATCCTATGTGGTTGATCACTAATTAGTCTTGGTACAAAGTAAAAATATTCTTTATCAACAACTCCAATTAAATCTGTAAAAATAAAAAATGAGATTAAAAGAAATCCAATAAAAATGAACTGCCAATCATATTTAGATATTGAATTATTGAAAGGCATTTTTTTAATTTTAAAAAATATCTTCTTACATAAAATACCCTTAAAAGGATTCTTTTAACATTTTATTTTTTATTGTCTTTAGTAAACTTTGCAATGAGAACTTGTAGGGTGGTCTATGCATTCTTTTTCCCAATAATCTTGTCTTTGATCTTTAGGTAGGTGATAATTAAAATCATGCATTCTCCAAACATCTGAAGTTGCATTTCTAAGGGCAGTGAATGGAGTGGTTAGTCTCATGAAACCTCCTATATCTCTACTCTTTAATTATCCTCCTATTCAATAAAAATTAATAGAGTATTAATACCCGAGTACTATTGCTTTTTGGTTGTCGTGACTATCTTTTTCAAAACAGTAGGTAAGAGTAGAAATAATTCGGTAATTTAAAGCACTTCATCGAATTTGTAGACTGTGATTTACATAAGAATAAGAGGGCGAGGAATTACCTTTTATTTTGAATTTTTAGAAAATTCTGGGCAGGGATCTTCTTGAAATCAAATTTTGACTATATTTTTGCTCACATTCCACTATATACAGGAAGATAATTTAATGGAGAAGGTGTAAGTCGATTTGCTTCTTTCAGACACTGCCAGACACCATCAGATACTAGGTTTTAAGAAATCGTAGGGAATTCTCCCAACATTTCTCCCAATACTTTCAGATAAAAATGGTCTGACATTACCAGAATCAACCTGACACCATGAGACACTATTTTTCAGAAGAAAATAGAAAAACTCCTTCTATTAATAGTTTTTGCATAGATTGTGAAACTATCAGAACACTTGAGAAACTTTCAGATACTAAAAATATCCGGAGAGATATTTCATCACACTCCACATTGGCAGATACAGGAACATCTGTGATGATTTCACGAGCAATATACGTTCTACCACCAACACCAATTTACTCCGTGACTAATAAAGGTTCCCCTTTTAATTTAAATGAGACTGAATTGCTTAATTAATGATTTGTTCGTTAGAAAATTTATTTTTTTCCTGCTTTACATAGATCTCCAAAACCTTTAATAATGTTGTAAATTCCTATAAGTTTATACCTTGATATTTATCAGTCTGAGTAAGGATTTCTATCGCAGGTTTAAGCATCTCTTTATAGTTTTTCCATCCGCCAATTGATTTTGAATTAATTGGAGAACGAACTTGAACATTGCTTGCTGTGGAAACTGAGCGTGTATTTAGTTCTGGTGATAGAAATGAATCTTGCCATTTCCAACCTAACCATGAGATTAAAGATTTAATTTCTTGATTAGTGTTGCTCACTAATAAGTCATAATTTAAGTCATATATTTTTGACCTGAATCTTTTTTTATACTTACTCATAATTTCCTCTTGATCTAAATATACTCTTGTGCAATCAACTAAGGAAGATGAATATTCATTTCCTTTCGCAAAATGTGCTCGGTAAATGGAAAGAATATTATCTAAAGGATGACGAAAACAATGAATGATTTTGGCATTAGGTATTTGACTAGCAATAATGCCTGCATATTGATAGTTATATAAATATTTGTTAGTTGTGATATTCAATGTGGTCTTATTATTTACTTTCTCTTGATATAAATCTGCAAGATTTATATCTTTTGAAGACTTCTTATACTCTAGAAATGATTCCTCTAGTATATGAATTTCACCTAGATCATATACTTCATTGCTCATACTAAGAATTGATTCCAATAAGGTAGAACCACTTCTAGGCATTCCAACTATAAAAATGCTCTCAGAGTATCTTTTTTGTTCTTTTTTATCTATATTTTTCTTATCTGATTCAATCAGTAATTTACTAGATTTATTTATCACAGTATCAGAGTCATATTGAGTAAGATTTCTTTTTAGGTTATTTGCTAGTTGAAGATATTTAGAACTTTCTTCGTAATTTTTTTCTTTATGAAGATAATTGGATCTTGCAAAATAAATATTAATTTGATCTTTTGGTAAATTCTTATTTAAGATGCTTTCTGAGAAAAGTTGATTCCGAAATGTTTTATTTTCATCAGAATATTTAAGTAAAGATAGAGAATAATATGCATTTGCGAAATTAGGATTAAGTTCAATTGCTTTTCGGGTAGATAATTCTGCGTCTTTTAATTTGCCAAGATCTTTCAATATGAATCCTAGGTTGTTATGTGATTCTGCATAACAAGAATTAAGTTCAATTGCTTTACGAGTAGATAATTCTGCGTCTTTTAATTTCCCAAGTTCTTTCAATATGATTCCCAGATTGTTATGTGCTTCTGCGTAACTGGGATTAAGTTCAATTGCTTTACGAGTAAATAATTCTGCGTCTTTTAATTTACCAAGATCTTTCAATATGCATCCCAGATTGTTACATGCTTCTGCGTAACTGGGATTAAGTTCAATTGCTTTACGAGTAGATAATTCTGCATCTTTTAATTTCCCAAGTTCTTTCAATATGCATCCCAGATTGTTATGTGCTTCTGCGTAACTGGGATTAAGTTCAATTGCTTTGCGTATCGATATTTCTGCATCTTTTAATTTCCCAAGTTCTTTCAATATGATTCCCAGATTGTTATTTGCTTCTGGATAACAAGGATTAAGTTTAATTGCTTTGCGTATCGATATTTCTGCATCTTTTAATTTGCCAAGACCTAATAAGATAACCCCATAATTAGAAAAAACTCTTTGATCATTACATCCTTGACTTATTAACTGTGCATAACATTTTTTTGCTGCTCTAATATTACCTTGGACATGTAAATTAATTGCTTGAATAATTATTTGTTCATTAGAAAGTCTAATCTTTTTATTCTTTTTCTTCTCAAATTTATATAAATCTCCAAAACCCTTCATTTGTAAGATAATTATCATGTTTTAATATATTTAAATTTTAAATCTTGAAAATTGATAATACTTAATTGCTTGTAAATGTTTAATATCTTCTTGTAAATCCTTTCTGGTTATATTCATAAATTCAATTTATTTATTTTGAAAAAGGTATTTGACACATTTTTTATAAGAAAAAAATTGCCAAATAACTAATTTTCATAATCGAACCCATTCTCCCAACACTCTCAAAATTCTCCCAACATTTCTCCCAACACTTTCAGATAAAATGGTCTGACATTACCAGAATCTACCTGAAACTATAAGACACTATTTTTCAGAAGAAAATGATAAAAACTCTTACCAATACATGTTTTTGCATAGATTGTGAAACTATCAGAACACTTCAGACACAGTTAGACACTAAAAAAATCCGGAGAGGGTGGGATTCGAACCCACGAATAGTTCCCTATTAAACGATTTCGAGTCGTTCGCTTTCGACCACTCAGCCACCTCTCCCCCTTTATTGAGTATCTACAAAATTATATGAAAAAATTATGATCTATTTATTTTTCTTAATTTTTACTTCCAGCCAGCATCTTTCATCAATTTTATTGCAATAGAGTTATTAATCCCAAGATCATCAACTGTAACCTTATCAGGAGTAAATTCACCAAAGTTTTTAACTATAGGATTTTGATTAACTTCCTTTAATGGGTGTTCAAATGTTGGAGCAGCTAATCCTTTACTGCCACTAGGAGATGCTAAAAATTCGAGGAGCTTAATAGCTTCAGCTTTATTTGTTGCGTATTTAGCTACTCCACCAGCACTTATATTTACATGTGCAGGGTTTGGGGTAATAACTGATGTTCTATTTGCATAAAGAGCGTCTCTCCTGCCATTAACTCCAGCCAACATCCTTGCAACATAATAATGATTAACAATTCCTACACCACATTTTTTCTTAGCAACTGCCCTAATTATTGAAATATCACCAGGGAAGAATGGTTTAGAAACATTAGAGATCATTCCGTTTAACCAAGATTTAGTTTCTAACTCCCCTTTGTTGACTATTTGATTAGCTACTAATGATTGGTTATATGGACTTTTTCTGTTCCTTAAACAAACTTTACCTTTGAAGTAAGGATCAGCTAAATCTGTATAGTCATTTATTTTAGTAACATCTACAACCTTTGGATTAGCAACCATAACTCTTACTCTTCTAGTTAATGCATACCATTCCTTATTTTTATCCTTTAACCCTATTGGAACATCATTTTCTAAAGATTTTGATTCTACAGTTTGAAGCAATCCAGCCTTAGCAGCATTAGTAATTCGTGCTGCGTCTACTAACAGGATTAAGTCTGCTTGAGAATTCTTGCCCTCTCTTTTTAATCTCTCAATTAAAGATATTCCAGCCGCTTCAATTAACCTAACTTTAATTCCTGTTTCTTCTGCAAATTTTTTATATACACTCCTATCAGTGTTGTAATGTCTTCCAGAATAAACTTTGACTTCCTTTTCTGTTGAATTTACGGGTAAATTTACATTCATTAAAAATGTAAGTGTTAGTGCTGAGTAAAGTAATTTTTTGAGATTTTGCACTTTTTCGAAATAGTATCTATGGTTACTTTATATCCATCTTCAAAACAAAACCCCCCAAAAGAATTTTCAATACATCATTATGTATCATTTTTTATATCAAAAATGAATTGTTTAACTCAACAAATTTTAAATTCTGAAGAATTAGAAATCCTTAGAAAAAATTTAGACAAGGAAGATTTAAATTGGGAAGACGGCAGGCAAACAGCAGGGAAGCATGCCGCTAAAGTGAAAAATAATTTACAACTTAGAAGAGATTCTGATTTATCAATAAAGTTTTCCAGATTGATTACAAAAAAAATACTTGGTAATGAGCTCATCAAAAGCTTCGCATTGCCCAAAAAGGTTCATGGGACTATCTTCTCAAAAACAACAAGTGGGATGAAATATGGGCGTCATATTGATAATGCTTATATGTCTTCTGGCAGAGCTGACTTATCATTTACTATTTTTTTAAATAGCAAAGACAATTATGAAGGAGGTGCCTTATCAATTGAGAGTTTCAACTCAGAAGAAAAATTTAAACTGGAGGCTGGTGGAATAATAATTTATCCAAGCACATATTTACATTCTGTAGAAGAAGTTTTTGATGGTGAAAGATTAGTTTTTATTGGTTGGATTGAAAGCTATGTCAAAAGTATTGAAGAAAGAGAATATTTATTCGATTTAGATGCAGCGGCTAGATCATTACTTGCCAAATACGGCAGATCTGACGAAGTTGACCTTATTTTCAAATCATATACCAATCTTTTAAGAAGATTAGGAGATTAAATATGGATCATTTTATACATCATTTAGAAAATTATTTATGAAGTTATTATTATTAAATTAGATAGATAAATTATTAATGAATAAAAAAAGTTCAATTGCATTATTTATGGCGGCTACAAGTGCTTTAGCAATAACAGCCACTGGCAACACAGGCTTAAAAGCAGGTGAAAGTGATTTAGGAGGACTTAAAGAATGGAATACAGATATGCCATTAGATGCAGATTTCCTTCTTGATGAAGAAGCTCAAAGGTTAGCTGATGAAGCTAAAAAATCTAGTGTATGTGTTCCTATTGGAGAAGGGGAAAATTGTTGGTAATTAATAAAATCTACAAACTTAAAAATATAAAAAAGAGCGCCTAAAAAGCCTCTTTTTTTTTAGAAATCATTAAAAAAAGAGCACCTAAAAAGCCTCTTTTTTTTTTAAAATCATTAAAAAAAGGGCACTTAGTGCCCTTTTTTTATCATTAACTATAAAATTTAAAATTTTTAGAATTTAAATTTAGTTGTTAAAGCGGCTCCAAAGATATCTTGTTCAGTTGAACTTTGGATATCAGTACCACCGAATATTGTAGGAATCATAGTAAGTGAATCATTCACTTTAAATGAGTAAGTAAGTTCCCACAAGAATGGACTTAATGCATCATCAGCAGCAGTATCTCCATTTACTGTTTCAGTAGTCTTTAATGGCTGACCAAAACCAACACCAATGTAGTCAGAATCCATGAACATGTCTGGCCATCCCAAACCTACAAAGTAACTAGTGGCTTCCTTAACCTTGTTTGCACCTGAATTTCCATCAAAACTAAGAACATCATAACCAACAGATATTTCAGGAGTTGCTGTTCCTGATTCCTGTGGTCTCCAGTAAGCTCTTGCTGCATAAGCAGTTGCATCAGCACCAGAAGATGGTGTAATAGCATCAGTTGCATAGTAACTGTAAGAATTCCAGCCATTATCTTGTTGAGATAACGTTAGTGAAACATGGTACTGGTCTTGAGTGTAGGCAAGCATTGTGTCCCACTTATGTCCACTTTCTTTGGTGAGTAATCCTTTAACACCTGCAGCCCCAGTATCAACTACATTGGTGCTTGCAGCAAAGCCATTATCACCTACGTACTTAACACCAAAACCTGTTTTAGTACTAGCACCAAAAGCACCACTAAGACTACCTAGCTTGAAAGCTTTGTGGAATCCTGGTCTGTAGATTGAAACAGGAGCAGCGTACATGTAGTAGTTTTCAATTTTTGGACCGACTGTTGCTGTCCATTTCTCACTGCTACCAATAGGAGTTGTATACCAAATTTTATCAACCGCTAGAGTATCAACACCGCCTGAGTAGGTATCTGTATGGTAGAAAGCTGTTTTTTCATAAAAACTTCCTTTTGTTGCAGCTGCAGTTGCTGTAGCAGCTGTATCTACCTTTCCATTACCAGTTCTGAGGCGAACATATAAATTATCATCACCAGTGAAACTTGTATTCAAATCCATTGTATATGTATACATGGTTTGAAGAGATTCGGATGCAGCTGAATTAACTTTTGTAGCTCCATCTACAGCACCGATTGCAAATACAGCGCTTCCACCTAGAGTTGTTGTATCAGAGAAGCTGCCTGCTTCAAATTCATTTTGCTTAGCTTCAAGGCCATCAACACGACCTTTAAGATTAGCTATATCTTCACTAACTTCGTTAATGAATGTTTTACTGTCAAGTCTTGAAGATTTTGTTTGGCTACGAGAGTAGCTGTTCATTTCTCCTAGATCGACTGATTCGGATGCCTGCGCAGCAATTGGAGCTATTAAACTCAATGATGCACCTGCAACCAACATTTGTTGGAAGAGTTTCATTTTACCTCACACTAAAATAACCCAATAAAATGGGTAACTATACTGTATCGAGCGTAACAAAAAAAGAAAGGAATATAAGTTTCAAATCCATGTATCTTTTTATACGTTTAGTTCTTTTTATTTGTGATGTTTGTCATTGTTTATTATTTAGTGGAAATTCCAAAAATTCTCTTTCCTCTAGCCACGAGGAGGCCACTTCTCTTGCTAATTTTCTAATCTTCTCAATATATTGAGCACGATCTGTGACTGAAATAACCCCCCTCGCATCAAGCAAATTAAATGTATGACTACATTTCAAAACAAAATCAAGAGCGGGGTAAGTTAATTTCTTTTCGATTAAAGAATTTGCCTCTTCTTGGTAAATTTCAAACAATTTCCTGAGATTATCAGGATTAGCATCAGTAAAGTTATATGTACATTGGCTTTTTTCAAATTGAAGCCAAATATCACTGTATTTCAAATTTTTGTTCCAATTTAAATCCCAAATACTTTCTTTATCCTGCAAGAACATTGCAATCCTCTCTAAACCATAAGTAATTTCAATCGGTATTGGATTACAATCAATTCCCCCACATTGCTGGAAATAAGTAAATTGAGTTACTTCCATTCCATCTAACCAAACTTCCCAACCTACTCCCCACGCACCTAGTGTTGGTGACTCCCAATTATCTTCGACAAATCTTATATCATGATGTTTAGGATTAATCCCAAGAGATTCTAGAGAGGTTAGATATTTTTCCTGTATTCCATCTGGCGAAGGCTTAATAATTACTTGATATTGAAAGTAATGTTGAGCTCTATTTGGATTGTCGCCAAACCGTCCATCTGTGGGCCTCCTACATGGCTCTGAATATGCAACACTCCAAGGTTCAGGTCCAATAGCCCTCAAAAAAGTATGTGGATTCATAGTTCCAGCTCCCTTTTCAGTATCGTAGGGTTGCATTATTAAACATCCTTCTTCAGCCCAAAATTTATTTAAGTTTTGAATTATATCCTGAAAAAACATCTACTTTAAAAATTGAGAAATTTGGAGTAATTCCATAAAACATAATAACAAAAGCTCTTTAAAAGAAGAATAACAATCGTCAAATCTAATCAATGAGTAATTCGCGAATTAATAAATTCTTGGACTTAAGCTTTATTGAAAAAAACATTAAAGAGAAATTAATTAATTAATTAAAAAAATCTAGTGGCAATGGCCCAAAAGTATTGGAATCTTGAGAATCTTCGTCATACTGACAAGTCAATAAAATTCCTTCGCCAAGGCCATTCTCAGTTCTAATGAAAACATTCCCAGTTTTTTGATTAGCTTTTAAAAAGACACTTCCAGGAGCATGTAGAGACTCTAAATCTAAGAATTTTATTGAAGAATATTTTTGGGATATTGAT
>Ga0163109_10003857_pt1 | contig 11427 bp, 12 predicted proteins | sample CRUFie1St13metaG_FD_108704 | JGI IMG/M metagenome (GOLD analysis project Ga0163109, IMG submission 108704) | Marine microbial communities from the Costa Rica Dome - CRUD Field 142mm St13 metaG | ecosystem: Environmental > Aquatic > Marine > Oceanic > Photic zone | place: Costa Rica: the Eastern... | reverse complement strand
CCCATAAATATGAGCCAAAATGTGGATGAAATGAATTAAATTCGTAGTGACTTAAATAACTGAAATCATAATTTTGAAAAAAATATAAAGATTTAATATACCAAAACCATTTTGCATCCCATCCTAAATTAAGTTTAGACGCTATATCTAAACTAATTATAAAAAATAAAACAAAAAAAAGGCTTAAAATTAATTTATTGAATTTAAATATTTTTTTTTTTAATAAATTAAATATCGAAATCAATAGTAAAGCTGTGAAATAAAATGATAAATAACTACCTAACTTAAATGGAAGTAAAGAAATTAACACAAGAAAATTTAAATTTATTATTAAATTAGCTATTCCAATTTGATGTGCCGATCCAAAATTAAAAATTTTTGATCTATTTATATTTAATGGAGCATATAAAAAAATACAAAAAATTAAAAATGAAAGACAAATGCTTATTATTTCACTCATTTAATTTAAGAAGTAACAATTTTCATAATTATGGATTATTTTATAATCATTTATATTAAGTCTATTTTCTAACTCTATTTTTAATGCAGAGCTTTTCCCATACAATTCGTTAGAAATTATTTTTATAAAAAGTCTATTTTCTCCTATTTCAAATTCTTCAAGATTAATCTGTAAATTATGCTCTTTTAAATTGCCATAACTTAATTTACTTTTTTTAAGTAGATTTGAATTATTTAAATAATTATTTTTATAAAACTCTAAATAATCTATTTTAAGATCAGTTTTTTTTGAATAAATTTTATTTATCTTATTAGATATTGTTGAAAAGTAATATGGATCTTTAAATTCAAATATATTATTACCCAAACTAATTAAATCTACTTGAATTTTCTCACCAGGGTAGTTTAAAATTATTTTTTTATTACTTTTGTAATTATTAAATTTAGCCTCATAAATTGACCACAAGTTAGGAGGAGTATGAATAAAGTTTATAATTTCTGGATGTGCATTTAATCTAAAATTTTTTTTTATATATTTAAGATATCCAACACTTTCTCCACCACAATATCCATATACATTTTCCAATCTTTTAGGAAGTTTATTATTAATTATTTCTGAAAAGTTTTTAGTTGGGTTTATTTTGAATAGAAAAACAAATAAAATAAAAGATAGTATTATGAGATTAATTCTAAAAAATTTTTTTAATTTCATTAAATTATTTTTGGTCCAAGATGATTTGCCAATCTTAGTGCAAGTTGGACAATTGAAAAAGTTGGGTTTGAATATCCACCTGTAGTAAAAACTGAACTACCCAAAATATAACAATTTTTTAAGTCATGAAGTTTTAGATTTGAGTCAACAACAGAAGTTTTGAGATTATCACCTATTCGGGTACCACCCATATGATGGTGAACCCCAAGATTTTCATAGCTTTCTAAATTTTCTATTTCACTTTTCAGAGCAATCCTTCCAATATCTTTCTCAACAAATAGTTTTCCTAATTCAACTAAAATTGTCTTTGCGGAATTTAATGTCTCTTTAGATTTTTTATAATATAGGTTGGTAATAGGAACACCATTTTTGTCTATCACCTTTTTATCTAAACTGACTCTGTTAGATTCTTTAGGAGGTTCCTCTAAATTCATAAATATATTTCCACATTTCAGATCTTTACTGAAAATAGATTTTGCAATTTTTTTTCCATACTCAGGAGCCACACACAATAAATCTTTAATAACCTCTTTATATAATTTTGTATCCTCTTTGGCATTCATATACATTGCTCCACTTAATATTTTCTTTTCGTTGACTAACTCACTATTTGTTGCAATGTGCATTGGTCCATCATAATTAATAAATTTTTCATTTAGAATTTTTTTTATTTTTGATTTATATAAAAATCCAACTCCCCCAATGATCCATGGGTGACTAATCCAATATTTTCCGATTGGAAGATCATCATTAATTAAAGAATTATTTTTCTCTTTAGACCAAAGTAAAATTCTTGAATTTTCTATACCTCCGGCACTTAATATAAAGAAATTAGATTTTAAAATAATATTTTCATTATTTTGTGAGACTGAGAGTGAATCAAATTTTTTATTTTCACCAGATAAGTGTGTAACTTGAGCTTCAACGAGTAAATGAATATGTTTTGAGTTATTTAAATGATCTTTATATTTTTCAGCAAATCTTACTTTTGAGTATTGAAATTGAATTTGGCTATAATAATTACTAATCTTTGATTGAGGAAAATTATTCTCAATTTCTAAAATTTTACATGTTTGATTTTTTAGTTTTGAAAAAGATTTATACTCAATACCCCATTTTTCAACATTCCATTGCTCTATCGGTTTACACCAGCCACCCCAATGTCCACTTGTTCCCCCTAACTGTCTTAATCTACTATATCGAAGGTCTGTTATTTGATCACCAATTATTTTTGCTGTATAGTTTTCTTGGGACTCATCGGAGTATTCCTCTCGCCCAGCTTCAATTACGAGGCAATCAATTTTTCTTTGCTCCAATGACAAAGCTAATGTAATTCCTGCTGGTCCACTGCCAACAATTATTACCGGAAAATTTTTTCCAACAACTTCCTTTATGTTTTTATAAATCATTAATCATCTTTATCTAAGTACCAAACAAATTTTTTAAAAGTTTTTTTTTTCAATATCTTTTTAGAGTGATATTTGAGATCAGAATATGATCTCGTAAAACCTAATAAGAACATAGTATTTAGGACAAAAATTTTTATAAAATTTCTTCTTTTTTTTTTCATATAATTTTAGTTAAGATAATTTTTTTAGATTAGCAAGTCCTAAAAAAAACCAAAATAAAAATCCGTTAAATGTTGAAAATAAACTTCCACTAGGTAAAATTGGTATTAAAAAAATAAATAAATAAAAGTTTATTGTAATTTTAAAAATATTTTTTTCTCTCAAATCATTAAAAAATTTTTCCTTAAAATAGATGAATAAAAATAGCATAAAAATGAAATATCCGATTAATCCTTGTTCTGATAATAATTCAAAATGTATTTGATGAGGATGTGTTGAGCATCTTTGAGATGTAAACTTAATATTTTCTTTAATATATTTTTCACGATGACACTCAAATCTAAAGTTTTTATTTCCTATGCCATTTAATTTTTTGTTTTTAAAAATTTCAATTGCAGTGTCATAATGAGCAAAATACTTTATATTTTCTAGTCGTTGAGAAAAAGATTTTGGGTTTTCAACAATTAAAATTCTATTAAAAAATTGTGTTTGTTTGACAAGAACATTTGGAAAAATTAAAAATAATGATATTGTAAATATAATTGTTAATATAATTAAATAAATTTTTTTTAAAAATAATCTCCCTGAGTCTATAAAGTAAAAAATTATCAAAAAAAGTAGAATTGATTTTAAAAAGGCTGATCTTTCTCCAGTGATAAGAATACTTAATAAAATGAGCACTAGTAATATATTTAGAATAATTATATTTTTTTTTATAATCTCATTTTGTAAGAAAAAAATTGTAGTTATAAATCCAAAACTAAAAAGAAAAGCACCAACTACATTTTCATCATAAAAGAAACTAGTTATTCTTGTTTCATCTAGACTTTTGAAGCCAAGTAAGTTTGACCCGGTATATTTCTCAAAAAAAATATCTACTATGATAATAAAGATTAAAAATAGCCAAAATTTAAAAATTTTTTCTAATATTTTTTTTTTATCTATCAGCAGAGGGATAGCGGGAAGCAATATCAAAAATTTTAAAAATAATATTGATCGTGTAATTCCATCGAGACCCCTTGCTGGAATATTGTAATAATTGATTAATGAATTTACACAAATATATAAGTAAAATATGAAAAGTATTTTAAATTCAATATCTTTGAACCAAATAAAATTTTTAGTTTTGAATATATTAAAGGTAAACAACAAGAAAATACAAAGAAGATAGAAATTTAAAAAAAAGTTTCCAAGAATTGATGCTATAGGAAGTGTAGCAAACAGGATAATAATAAAGTTATCTTTTAAGCCTAATTTTTTTGATGTCATTATTAGAAATTACTAATTATCTTTATATTGATTTTAAGTTTTTACAACAAAGTTTATTTAAAGTAAAAGTTAATGATGATAGTTTATTAATTATGAGACTAAAAAAAAATCTATTCAAAAAAAATAAAGTTAATTCAAGATTTTTTTTAAGTTTTGCACAAATTAATTAGATTTTTAATGATAAACATACCCACACTTTATTTTGGTTATTTAATTCTCTTATTATCGATTATTGGTTTCGGATATTTGTCCGCTAAAATTTTATCGATAAGGCTTTCTTTAGGAGAGTTGGGTTTAAGCGGAATCCTATTTATGACTGTTCTATCATATATTACAAATTTATTTTTACCTCACGGTTTTATTCATAATTCTATTTTTGTGGCAATAGGATTATTTGCTTTTTTTTTTATATCAAAAAAAAAATTATTTAGAAAAAAAATAAAACTGATTTTATTAGTTTCCTCAATACTTTTCATTGGAATTTTAATGTACAAAACACATGATGATTTCTTTTACTATCACTTCCAATATACGATTTCATTAATTGAGTTTAAAAAAATATTTGGTGTAGGTAATTTAGAGCATGGATGGCGCACACCATCCTCTATTTTTTACTTCAATTCTTTATTTTATCTACCGATTTTGGAAAAATCTTTAATAAATAGTGGCGCCGTATATTTTTTGATTTTTTCAAGTATATTTTTAATACAGAAAGTCTTTAATCAACTAAAGAATAAAAAATTTAATTTTATATCAATATTATCGTTATTATCATTATTATTTATAAATACAATTTTTTACAGATTAGCTGAACATGGAACTGACAGATCAGCGTTAATTCTTATTTTTATTTTAGCCATTTACCTTCTGGATGGGACCAATAGAAAATTGAGTAAAATAAGTTTCAAGCATTATTATAAAAAAATATTAATCATGATCCTTCTAATAGTTTCACTTAAAAGTTTTTATCTAATTTATACAATCTTCATATTTATCCTTTTGTTTGAATTTAGGAAAATATTAATTACAGAAAATTTCTATAAAAAAATCTTTTTTGAAAGGGTGAGTTACTATTTTTTAATTGGGATTTTGATTTTTATATTTACGACTTTCTCAAATACCGGCTGCTTAATTTATCCTGCTAGCTTTAGTTGCATAGAAACATTTTCTTGGTCGATACCTAAAAAAGAGGTTATAGATATGAAGACATGGTATGAACTTTGGTCAAAAGCAGGCGCAAGTCCAACATACAGAATAGAAGATGTTGAGTTGTACTTATCTGGACTTAATTGGTTTCCTAATTGGGTACAAAATCATTTTTTTAACAAAATTTCAGATTTTTTATTATCCTTAATTTTGATCATAGTAGTCTCTTCAATTTTTTTAGTTAAATTTCAAAAGGTAGAATTGCCAAAAAAAAACTTTTATCTGTGTTATTTTACAGTTTTACTTTTACTTATCGAGTGGTTTTTAAATCATCCAGCTTTAAGATATGGTGGTTTTACATTAATTGCATTATCTTTTTTTATACCTTTAAGTTTATTTATTGAAAGCAGACTTAATTTAAATTCAAAATTAAAAAATAAAATTTCCTTTCTAATTTTTATCTCTTTACTTATCTTCTCATTAAAAAACATTGATAGAATTTTAGAAGAATCTGACAAATACAATTACAATCCACTTATCAACGCCCATTACAATATAAATGACGATTCTTATTATTTTAATAAATTAATATTTGAAGCAGAAAAAAAAAGAAATAGTGATGGAAAGAAATTTTATATTGTTTTAGATAGAAATTTAATTAATAAGATTAATTAAACAAATGATTAATAAAATTATCGTAGTAACAGGTGGAGCAGGTTTTGTTGGTGGAAACTTAATAGAGAAACTTTTAAGGGAAACAAAATATAAAATTATAAGTGTAGATAATTATAGCTCTGGTTCAATTAAAAATCATATTAAAGATACAAGAGTGAAATATATTAAAGATTCTACATCAAATATTTCAATAACACTTAATAAATATAAATCTAAAATCCATACAATTTTTCACTTTGGTGAATTTTCAAGAATATATCAAAGTTTTTTAAAAATGGACGAATGCATCATATCAAACTCAATAGGATCTCATGCAGTTTTTAATTTTTGTTTATCAAATAAAATTAAATTAGTTTACTCAGCAACATCCGCATCTATTGGAAATAAAGGAAAAGATAAAAATTTATCACCATATGCTTTTACAAAAGCCAAGAATTTAGAAATGCTAGAGAACTTAAAAAATTGGTTTAATTTTAAATATGAGATTTTGTATTTCTATAATGTATATGGACCAAAACAAATATCAGTTGGACGGATGGCAACAGTAATTGGTATTTTTGAAAATCAATATAAAAATAATAAGCCTTTAACAGTTGTAAAACCTGGTAATCAATCTAGAAGATTTACACACATTAATGATACAATTGATGCTTGTTTTTATGCGTGGAAAAAAAACAAATGTAGACACTATAGTATTTCAACAAAAAAAAGTTACACAATTTTAGAGGTGGCTAAAATGTTTAATTCAAAAATAAAATTTTTAGCTCCTAGGAAAGGTGAAAGATATGCCTCTGCATTAACAAATATGAATTTATCTAATAAAGTTTATAAAATATTTGGTAAAATTAGCCTAAAAAGATACATTAAAATGATCTTAAATACTAAAAAAGGGAGACTTAAATAGTTTACTTTAAAATTATTTTATGTATAAACCCCACTGCCGGTGATTATTGCGAAAGAGTTATACCCGATACCATTCCGAACTCGGAAGTCAAGCCTTTCTGCGCCGATGATACTTTGTCTTAAGACATGGGAGAGTAGGACGTTGCCGGCATTTAAAAAGATATTATGAAAATTAAAAGTTCACTGAAGTCTTTAAAAAAAAGAGATTTAAATTCTAAACTTGTAAGAAGAAGAGGTAGAATTTATATAATTAACAAAACTAATCCAAAATTTAAAGCAAGACAGAAATAGTCTTTATGGATAACGAGAGTCACAAAAATACTTGGAATAATTTTACCAAATTTGTTCTGTGGGGAACTGTCGCTGTTATAGTTGTATTAGTTTTAATGGCAGTCTTCTTACTGTAAAGTTTTCCTATGAGAATCGGATCTGTTTTAGAAAACCAAGAAATTGAAAAAAGAATATCTATAACTCCTGATATAATAAAAAAATATATTTCTTTAGGATTTGAAGTTCTTTTAAGTGAAAATTATGGTCATCATATTGGAATTAAAGATGAAGAATACTTAAAATTAGGTGTAAAAATTTCTAGAGATGATAATGAAATTTTAAGTTCATCAGACATTATTGTGCAGTTAGGGATGCTTTCAGATGATAAAACTTCGATTTTAAAAGAAAGCCAAATAATAATCGGAGTTTTAGACCCCTATAATAATAAAGACAAGTTAGAAGGTTTAGCCAAAAAAAAAATTAAACTTTTTTCTCTGGAATTACTTCCAAGAATCACAAGAGCACAATCTATGGATATATTATCATCACAAGCTAATTTAGCAGGATATAAAGCCGTTATCGAGTCTTTTGCAAACTTTGAAAAAGCGATACCAATGATGATGACTGCTGCAGGAACAGTTCCAGCTGCTAAAGTTTTAGTAGTCGGAGCTGGAGTTGCTGGGCTTCAAGCAATCGCAACAGCTAAAAGAATGGGAGCAATAGTTTTTGCTACAGATGTCAGAATGGCTTCCAAAGAACAAGTTGAAAGCTTAGGTGGAAAATTTTTAACAGTCGAAGGATCTGAGAATCTTGAAACTGAGGGCGGGTATGCAAAAGAGGCTTCAGAGGATTTTAAAAATAAGCAAGAGCAACTATTATCTGAAACTTTAAAAAAGATTGATATAGTAATTTGTACAGCTTTAATTCCTGGAAAAAAAGCTCCATTAATAATTAAAGATAATATGATTAATAATATGCAATCTGGTTCAGTAATTTATGACTTAGCAGCAATTCAAGGTGGAAATACCGCATTTACTGAAGTTAATAAAACTATCGAAAAAAATGGTGTTAAAATAATGGGAGAAAGTAATATTTTGAACAAATTACCATTTTCATCATCTAGTTTATATGCAAAAAACGTATTTAATTTTGTTGATAATTTATTTGATAAAAAAGATAAAAAATTAAATATAAATTTAGAAGATGAGATAATTGAAAAAACGTTAATTAAATAATATGGAAATAGATCCTTTAATTTTTAGATTAAGCATATTTATTCTATCTATATTTGTTGGATATTATGTTGTTTGGAGTGTAACACCATCCTTGCACACACCCTTAATGTCAGTCACAAATGCGATTTCATCTGTGATTATTGTTGGGGCTATAATTGCAGGATTATCTGGAGACTCAAATAGTATATTTAATACCTCAAGTATTTTTGGTTTTTTAGCTATTGCATTAGCCGCAATAAATATTTTTGGTGGGTTCCTTGTAACCCAAAGAATGCTAGCTATGTATAAAAAAAAGAAAAAGGATAAATAATGATCTCGGCAAATTTATCAGCGATTTTTTATTTAGTCTCCGGTGTCCTTTTTATTTTAGCATTAAGAGGCTTATCTTCACCTGAAACTTCAAGACAGGGAAACTTATTTGGAATTTTAGGAATGATTATTGCAATCACAGTAACATTTTTATCTATAGGAAATTTTTCAACGGGATTTATTTTTGTTTTATTATTTATTTTGTTAGGTGGTTCAATTGGAGCATTTATAGCCTACAGAATACCAATGACTGCAATGCCGGAACTTGTTGCTGGATTTCATAGTTTAGTTGGTTTGGCGGCAGTTTTTGTTGCAATTTCAGCTTTTCAAAATCCCGAAGCATTTAATCTTGGAACAAAAGGAAGTATTAAACTTGGTAGCTTGATCGAAATGTCAATTGGAGCAGCAGTTGGAGCAATAACTTTTTCTGGATCCATAATCGCTTTTTTAAAACTTCAGGGAATTATGTCAGGCTCACCTATCGTGTTTAAAGGTCAGCATCCATTAAATGCAATAATTCTTATCTCCATAGTTATTTTAATTTATTTATTATGTGCTTCACAATCATCTAGTTTATTTTGGATATTATTGGCAGTTTCTTTTTTAATTGGATTTCTTTTAATTATTCCAATTGGAGGAGCAGACATGCCTGTTGTAATCTCAATGCTAAATTCATATTCAGGATGGGCAGCTGCAGGAATTGGGTTTACACTTGAGAATACCGCATTGATAATCACAGGAGCACTTGTAGGTTCATCTGGAGCTATATTATCGTACATAATGTGCAAAGGTATGAACCGTTCATTCTTTAATGTTATTTTAGGAGGATTTGGAGCAACAGATAGCAGCTCCAGCTCTGCAAATAAAGAACAAAGACCAGTCAAAAGTGGTAATGCTGATGACGCAGCATTTTTAATGAAAAATGCTTCATCAGTGATAATTGTTCCAGGGTACGGAATGGCGGTAGCACAAGCACAACATGCTTTAAGAGAAATGGTTGATACTTTAAAAAAAAATGACATAAAAGTTTCTTATGCAATTCATCCAGTTGCAGGTAGAATGCCTGGACATATGAACGTTTTATTAGCTGAAGCAAATGTTCCATATGATGAGGTATTTGAATTAGAAGAGATAAATAATGATTTTGCAAATGCGGATGTAGCATTTGTGATTGGTGCAAATGATGTAACAAACCCAGTTGCTAAAACTGATCCCCAAAGTCCTATTTATGGAATGCCAGTCTTGGATGTAGAAAAATGTAAATCAGTGTTATTTGTAAAAAGAAGTTTATCCCCTGGATATGCAGGAATAGATAACGATTTATTCTATAAAGAAAATACTCTTATGTTATTTGCTGACGCAAAAAAAATGACAGAGGACATAACTAAAAACCTATAACAAATTTTTTGATGAGCACAAAAATATTTTGTGATATTGCGGATATAAATCAAATTAGTAAGTTTAGTAAAAAAAAAATTGTTAAAGGATTCACAACTAACCCTAGTCTTATGAGATTAGCTGGGGCCAAAGATTATCAAAAATATTCAAAAGAAATATTAAAAGTTTGTAAAAAACCTATTTCATTTGAAGTTTTTGGTGATGACTATAATTCTATGAAAAGACAGGCATTAATTATTAATTCGTGGGGTAGTAATGTTTATGTGAAAATACCAGTTATTAACTCAAAAGGTATTTTTATGGGTAAAATTATTAAAGAGCTGAATAGACAAAATATTAAATTAAATATTACTGCCGTTTATAATTCTCATCAAACAAAAAAAATTGTAAAATGTTTGAATAAAAAATCTAAAGTAATAATTTCTATTTTTGCTGGAAGAGCTGCAGACACAGGAAAGGATCCAATACCAGAATTTAAAAAAAGTATTTCAATGTCTAAAAGTTATAAGAATATTGAAATTCTATGGGCGAGTGTGAGAGAGCCGTACAATTATTTACAAGCAAAACAACTAGGCTGCCATATTATAACCGTTCCACCAAAAATAATTGAAAAAATTGAAAAATTTGGAAAGTCATTTTCTAAACTTTCAATTGAAACAGTTAAAGGATTTCTCCAAGATAGCAAAAAATCAAAATTTAAAATTTAAAAATTATTTTATAATATGGACGTTGTAAAATAAATTTAAATCTATAAGTTTAATTTTAAAAGGCAAATAAAACTCTTTAATTTTATTTTTATAATGAAACTTAATGAGCGATTTTAATGCAAAAATTGAGTTTATATGTTCAGTTGCATTCATGTAATCAAACTCTTCTTTAGTAATCTGGTAATTTTTTTTGATTGAAAAAAGCTTTAAATAAAGTCTACCTAATCTGAAAAGAAGACCAGGGTCAGTAGGTAACGAGATAGACAAAACTCCACCTTTTTTAAGCTTACTCATCATTTCAAATAAAAATTTTTCTGGAAAAGGAATGTGTTCCAAACAGTGTGATATAATAATTCTGTCAAAAGTACCATTTTGATAAGGAATTTTCTTTCCATCATATTTTGAAATTTTTATTTTTGAATTACTATAATTTTGATTTACCGCATAGTCTGATGTTTCAATTATATGGTATTCATCGAAACTGTGTTTAATGTAATCTATGTGAGGTGAGTCACCAGCGCCAATCTCTAAAACTTTCGATATATTTTTTGGAAAATCATACTTTTCAAGATTTTTATGACAAATTTTCATAAAAAAACCCATCAGTCCCTCATAAGCATGGCTTTTATACTTATTGTCCAGTTTTTTAAAATTTTCTTTTTTAAACATAATTTTTTATAAACTAAAAATTTAGTATCACAATGAGAATAAATTAATTAAAAATGTAATAATCAAGTGAAAAAATTTTATTTATCAACCTATTATTTTTTATTCTT
>Ga0163109_10003856_pt1 | contig 11428 bp, 13 predicted proteins | sample CRUFie1St13metaG_FD_108704 | JGI IMG/M metagenome (GOLD analysis project Ga0163109, IMG submission 108704) | Marine microbial communities from the Costa Rica Dome - CRUD Field 142mm St13 metaG | ecosystem: Environmental > Aquatic > Marine > Oceanic > Photic zone | place: Costa Rica: the Eastern... | reverse complement strand
CCTTGGTTTGTTTGAATCCGCCGAAGAAATTCTTGATGCCTTTATCCCCCAGTATTATTTGTCCTCCGGACGCTCGATACCAACCGAGTTGATTTGTTCTCATCGACTAAATGACGCGGTACTTGTCGCTGACGCTTTTTCACATCAGTGCGGTCGCAAGGTACGCATAACGCATGCGGTTCGGGGTGTTCGTCAGCAGTTCCTTGATCTGGCAATAACAAATGCTGAAGAGGCGCTGGCGCTTCGTCTGGCGACACGAGACGGTCAGGCGAAACGGCTAAATGACTTTGCCGAGCGATTTGCGCTAGATATTCCTGAAAGAATCGAATGCTTCGATATCAGTCACACATCGGGAGAGGCGACAGTAGCGAGTTGCGTGGTTTTCGATACCTCCGGGCCACTGAAAAGCGACTACAGAATTTTTAACATTACTGATGTACAGGCCGGCGACGATTATGCAGCCATGCGACAAGCGCTTTCTCGGCGCTATCGACGTGTTAAATCGGGGGAAATACTTCTACCTGATGTCTTGATAATTGATGGAGGTAAGGGACAACTAAGCGAGGCCGTGGAGATTCTTTCCGAGCTCGGAATTCACGATATTTTTGTTCTGGGCATATCGAAGGGCCCGTCGCGTAAGGCCGGTTTTGAATTGATACATCGCGCTGACACCGGAGAAGACCTGACATTACCATCGACGTCACCGGCGTTACATCTCATTCAGCATATTCGGGATGAGGCTCATCGGTTTGCGATTACCAAGCACCGGCAATCTCGAAGTAAGTCTCGTTCGCAGAGTCCGCTTGAGGGTATTCCGGGGGTTGGACCAAAGAGGCGTCAGTCGCTATTGAGACATTTTGGCGGTATTCGGGAGTTAGCTCGTGCGAGCGTCTCGGATATAGCGCGGGTAGACGGGATGAGCCACCAAACAGCAGAGTTGGTATACTCTGCGTTGCATGCCGACTGAGACACCTTTGTGAATTTACCAAACTTTTTAACCTTGTTGCGCGTGATGCTGATCCCTGTCCTTGTGCTCGTGTGGTTCATCCCGATGCAGTACGCGGGAGAATTGGCAGCAATAATTTTTATAGCGGCTGCGTTGACCGACTGGTTGGACGGTTGGCTTGCTCGTCGTTGGGGCCAGGAATCTGCGTTTGGTGCGTTTTTAGATCCTGTCGCCGACAAACTCATGGTGGCTGCGGCGCTGGTTTTATTAGTTGATGCTTTTGATTCGATGTTAGTGACACTCTCAGCGATCGTCATCATTGGACGGGAAATCGTCGTCAGCGCCCTACGCGAATGGATGTCTGAAATCGGGCAACGTACGCAGGTCGCAGTTAGTTGGCTGGGTAAGATAAAAACTGGGACTCAGATGCTTGCGATTACTGCTTGTCTCGCGCTTCCTGTCGAACTGAAGCCGACTCATCCCGGACTCTGGATATTGGTCTTTGCAGCACTTTTGACGCTGTGGTCGATGGGCACATACTTAAAAGCGGCTTGGCCACATTTGCTCCCAGACGATGGCAAAGTTGGTCCTGACTGATTCTACGTAGATATGCGTCTAAGCACGAATGGTCACACTATTTCGGCGGTTGACTTTTAAATCAACTTGAAGAGGGTATACTTCTTAGACTTGATCGCCGAGGGTTGCACTTGCCGGTGTGATGGAATTGGTAGACATACCGGACTTAAAATCCGGAGAGGGAAACCTCGTGCCAGTTCGAGTCTGGCCACCGGCACCATAAATGCAATATCATTTAATATCGTGTAATCATCAATGATATCTTGTCATTCCTGTCTCATGCATAAAGCAGTGTAGAGTCCCGAGTGCTTCAGAGAATTTTTCCACGATTATTGTTAGGCATTGCAATACACATGTTTATACGACTACTTTCAATCCTTATCCTGCCTATTCTTTCGACCCCCAGTTTTGGTGAAAAAATGGATGACCTTTTTGAGAGAGATGGTCTTTATTATAGGGAGTTTGCAGATGTTCCTTTTACAGGTGAGGTGGAGGGAAACGAGCAGGGCTCGCTCAAAGAAGGGAAGAGGGAAGGCCTTTGGGTGTGGTATCACAACAATGAAAATTTGTTTGGTAAAGGTGAATACAAGAACGGTAAAGAAGAGGGTCCTTTCGCATGGTATTACGAGAATGGTCAGTTATTTTTGGAAGGTGGATACGAGGAAGGTAAACGAGGGGGTCTTTGGGTAAAGTATTTCGAAAACGGACAGCTAGAATATAAAAGACAATACAAAGACGGAGAGCGGGATGGTCATTGTATTAGCTACTATGAGGACGGAAGTATTAACCAGGACGATACTGGCACATACAAAAACGGTGAAAGGGTCAGTGAATAGCTCAATCGGCAAGCATTTATCAGAGGCTTCTACTAATCCATTTTTGTAAGGCAATACATAAAAGAGTGAGATTTAAAAGATTGCGACTATCGTCTCTTAAACATTGATTCTAGATAGTGAACGCAACCTATGATGAGTTGCAACGCCAACAAAGAACGATCCGAACGAAAGTATCTGAACTTTTTCAAGCAGGCTAAGCGGCAGAATGAATCCTCAATCGATGCGGAGGCGAGGGCACTGGGTCGGTTTGAGTCTCATGACAAGTACAAAGACTTTAAATCCTTTAATTTTGAGCAGGCGATTAGTTTTAATACGAGAGTGGAGACCTTTGGTTGAGCAGGTTGATGCTTCTGGACAAATTAACTTTGGTCCTATGTATCGAAAAGGTCGTGGCGTTGCTACACTCCACGCGTTCTTGGGGAATTACCTATAAGGAGTATTGAATAAAATGCATCTTGTTGAAGTAACTGATGTGGAACACTTCACACCCGAATACTTTAAATTTAAAACATCGAAACCGGAAGGTTATGACTTTAAGGCCGGCGAATTTGCTGCGATCGGAATGGAGGACAAAAAAGTTCTGCGGGCCTACAGCTTCACTAGCGCCCCTGAGGATGATTTTTTAGAATTTTATTCGATTAAGATTCAAGACGGACCGCTCACAAGTAAACTGCAACACATATCGGTTGGCGATAAAATAGTGCTTGCAAAAAAAACGACCGGTACTATCACTCTTGATTTTATCAAACCCGGAGGAACCCTGTGGATGTTAGCCACGGGTACCGGAATAGCACCATTCATAAGCTTGTTACGACATAGGGACACATTTGAATCGTTCGACCGAATTCACGTAGTTTGGAGTGTTAGAACCCATCCTGAACATTTTGCATATCACGATTATCTCTCTGAACTGCCAATAGCATATTCCCCGATTTGTACGCGAGATGACGACTGGAGAGGATGGAGCGAGAGGATTACAGAATTAGCGGAAAACCGCACTATCATCGACGGCGATCCCACCGATAACAAAGTAATGGTTTGTGGATCACCTGAATTCAATTATGAACTCAAGAAAATGCTCGTGAAAAGAGGTTGGGAAGTTGGTAAACGAAAATCACCCGGAACCTATGCTGAAGAACGCGCATTCGTAAGCGTCGCCGCGAAAATTTATCGATCAGTAAAGAAAGTCACGCATCGCATAATGTCTTCATAAGAATCTGTTCGTCGGGAGTTTCGAACATGGCAAAAGGAAGTTTTCGCAATAGCCTTATTATTCGGGGTTTCTTCAGATTTAAGTTTCCTAATATCAGATTAATTTTGAGAACAGGGTGAAGTTGGACAACCTTACAAACCAAAACGAGATACTTATTCAAGACACTTGTTGGTAGAAGTCACACCTTAACAGCTCCTAACCGGAACAAACGCAACTTACAAAAACGAATGGCTGAATCCCCATTATTTGGCACCAAGGGAGGATGGAGTTTTATAATTGGCAAGGGCTTTACTCGCTAGTGCCGCTGGTTCCGCCAAATCGACCTCTTCAAGCACCCGAAGGTTATAAAGGGCTCCAGAAGACATGGTTGCCATTTTAATGGCTAATATTTGACTGCTGGTTCCTTGGCCCACAGCAACGAAATCATGTTCCCCTTTGGTAAGAAAAAAATCCAAGAGCTCTGCACCCACAGCTTCAGCGATCATCTCTGCTGCTACCCTCCTATTTTGATCTGGTTGCGCTATAAAACCTCTCATCGCTTCGGTGGTGTAGCTACCAAAAAGTACAAACTTGTTCATGCGAATTCTCCTTGATTCTTCTGATTTACTTGCCCGTGCTTAAACCAAAACCACATTTTAAGCCAGCAATCTATTAACTTCAGCTACAAGCTGAGCCCGTCGTAATGGCTTTGATACATAGCCAGAAAATCCTTGGCTTAAATAATTTTCACGGTCACCCTCTACAGCGTTGGCAGTCAATGCGATTACTGGCACCTCGCCTTTCGCCCCCCCGAGCTCTCGTATTTTTTCTGTGGCATCCAGCCCACTCATGATCGGCATTTGGATATCCATCAGTATGATGGACAAATCTTCACAATTCTCTACGAACTCAACCGCCTCAGCTCCATTTTCGACAACTGAAAAATCTGTGCACCCTAATTTTTGGAGCACCTTTTTGATCACCAGTTGGTTGGTGCTATTGTCTTCAGCGACGAGTATCTTCAATCCTGCGAAATCTCCCTCTGGATCAGAAGTTTTTGTCTCTTGGGTTACGGAGCGAGATGCTCCCACTTCATCCTGCAAGCAACTCGTAACCACAGACTTTAATCTATCTAGTTTCACGGGCTTACTTAGCATCCTTGTCACGTCAAGCGCTTTCATTTCCTCGGTCAAGCCCGAACTGGATAGCATTATGATTGGCACACTTCTATCGTCTTTGCGAATCTCTCGGCAAAGATCTAAACCACTGGACCCGGGCATATTCAAGTCAGTTATCACGAGATCAAACGGCTGATCGTTTGTAGTTAGGGCACTCATTTTTTCGATGGCCTCTGACGCGGCTGATGCCTCTACCACGATAGCGCCACTCGCAAGTAACGGTCTTTTGATTATGATTCTGTTGAGGTCAATATCGTCCACTACCAAAATACGCTTATTTTCTACGTGAGACCTGTCAAAAACGTCTGTCGCTTTTTTTGTATCTGAATCGTTGGAACATGGGAGTTTTAAATCAATCGTAATGGTGGTCCCTTGACCAATAACGGAAGAAACATCGATGTTGCCCTTGAAGGCTTCAACTAAATTTTTTACGATCGCCATCCCCAGACCAGTTCCACCAAAACGGCGGGTAATGGAAGTGTCAGCCTGGGAAAATTTCTCAAAAAGAGTTTTCACGCCTTCTTCGTCCATGCCTATACCGGTGTCAATGACTGAAATTCGAACCAGGTCATGCGTGGGATTTTCCAACTTAATCTGAACAAAACCTGTCTCCGTGAACTTCACTGAATTTCCGGCAATATTGTAGAGAATCTGTGAAATGCGAACTGGATCGCCAATTACTTCCGCGGGGAACTGAGGGTCTATCTCCAGAATAACTTCGATACCTTTTTCGTGAGCCTTGATAGCCAGGTTATCAGCCGTTTTTGCCAGTTCCGATTTCAGGCAAAATGGAACTTCTTCATAAGTCATTTGCCCCGCTTCAATCTTCGATATATCTAAAATATCGTTGATAATCCTTAAAAGATTCTCGGCACTTCCAAGAAGAGTTTCTGTGTAACCCAGCTGCTCTTCTGTGAGGCCAGTATCTTTCAGAATTTCTGCGATTCCGATTACTCCATTTAACGGAGTCCGGATCTCATGACTCATGTTCGCTAGAAACTCAGATTTGAAGTTTGCTTGTTCTATTGCTGCCAGTCGCTGTTTTTCTAATTCTGCCGCTAAGTTCTGTCGCAGCTTCGATTCGAGCTCCATCTTTTTCAACTGATAACGCGCTGTTTTCGATGTCTCAATATGAATAATCTCACGATATGCAATTCGAGCTAAGTTTTCCAAGGCTTCGACTTGGGCAGCAGATAGGCCGGGCTGCTCACTAAAATTCAGAGCACAGACTGATCCTAAGGCCTCGTTTTCCTCCGTTTGAATCGGTACCCCTGAATAGAATTTAAAATTTGGAGATTCACTAACCGTAGGATTTTTTTTAAATCTTGGGTCGGACGCGAGCGCAGTGACCTCGAAAGATCTATTCCCTGCAACAGTATAGTTACAAAAAGAATCGTGACGGGGCATGCTTTGAGAAATCGTATCGGCTTTGTGTTTTGCGTCCTTAGAGAGCTCATGGGCGAGGATAACTTGCTTGTCCTTGGCAACGACGGTTATCGCTACCATATGACATTGTGTGACGAGGCTTGCAATCTCGCACACATTTTGAAGTATCTCTGACTTGGGAAACTGCTCTAGTGACAATTCAGTAATGCGACTTATGCGCTCTATCTCATTATCAGGTTTCGGAAAATCGGGATAGGTCCAATTTAATAATGGATCTGTTTTTTCTGCCACGAAAACCCTCCGAACCCCAAGAAATGGACTAATTTATTTTTTTTTCTAGTTCCTGTATCACTTGCTCAACGCTATTGATGAGGCGTTCCTTTTCGTCCTCAACAATCGATTTCGCTTTTGCCTGTTGCTCAATATTTGCGGCTAATGAAGCGCACTGTACATACCCAAAGTTACCGCACGCAGAAACGATTTTATGAGCATTCTTTGCTACTTGTTCCCAGTCACTAGACCGCAATCCCTGCGCTAGACTTCCAATATCTATAACAGCCTCATCTATAATTTCTCGCAAGTCTTCGCTATCGAAATCACCAAAATTGTCGTCCCACAATTCCTGATCGAACCAATCTGCTGTCAAGATATCATCCTCCTATTAATTGCACCGCTTTCATTCCGATAGCTGACTTTGAGAGCGGTTTGTAGATAAAATTGTAGATATGTCGATCAGCGTACGCTTTCCTTGTGGCCTCCGATTTATCCCCGGTGAACACACAAACCGTCGCGTTCTGAATATATGGTCGTATCTCGTCAATGATCTCATAACCTAACACGTCGTCGATATTGTGGTCCAAAAAAACTAAATTGAAGCGCCGGCCCGTTAGTTCCTTCAAAGCTTCAATCGCATTATCGGCAACATGAACTTTGAACCCGAGATCGTGACAAGCTTGACCAGCTAATTTCAATGCGACTTTGTCGTCGTCTATCACCAAAACTAACTTCTTCACGTGTTTACTATTACCTCTTTCTGATCCATCGTTTTATAAGGTTAGTCCCACAGGCTATGAATTACCCGTCCGTTATTGCAAAACTCAACCGTGAGGCCTCGTTTCATCATTTCCATTGCGATTGGAGCGAACATGTCTGCCTCAGACCAGTGGTGGCGGAGTCCAGCCTCAGTTTTATAGAGTTCTGTGAGCACGAACTGATATCCCCCAGTTTTTTCCGAATCCATATCGAAAGAGTCAGCGATCGTGGGATTCTCCGCCCACCAAAAATGCACCAACTCGAGTTCGCCCGACCGTTTAGATTTTTCTAACATAAACTCAGCATGAACATTCGTGAACCCAATGAACTCTTCGTACATCTCATGCGGAACAGTCCAAACTCCTGTCAACGCCACTAAACCCGCATATTTATTTGTCATTCAGATACCCCCCCCTGGACGTTACAAAAAGAGGACTTCAACATCTTCTTCTTAGAAAACGCCATATCCGTCCGCACAACCACTGATTGTAGATGTTGATAAATTAACACTAGCACCGACGCTTTCCATGTCAAGTAACGACCTGTTTTACTGTCGATTTGGATGCTTTTTTTAAAAGAGGCAGGTGGTCTCTCATTGAAATGAACCATCGATCCGATGCGGGTCTCGGTTTTACCTCCGCAATCAAGATCGAGTGCACGGAATCTGAGATTGGCTTCGGCAGATAAATTGGTGGCTAACAACAAAATTTAATTGGATTTAATTCCCTAGTTCCATAAAAATTTTGAGATAGTCGCTTAGTGTTTAAGTAACAAAAAAAGTAAAGGAGTTCATATGCCAAAATATACCGGCGGATGTCATTGCGAGGCTTGGGATTTCGAAACTGATCGCGAACCAATGTTTTTATACCAGTGTAATTGTGAATCTTGTCGCAGACTCAATGGTTCGCTGTCAATTGGAGCCTGCTACCGAGAGGGCGAATTCAGATTAAAAGGAGGTGAAGAGGTCAGATATGATTACAAAGGAGGAAGTGGACAAATGATGTTCACAAGTTTTTGTCCGGAATGTCACGTCAGATTGGCCGTGCGGCCAGAAATCCTTCCTGAGTTAGTTTTTATACCCCTTGGTATTTTTTCTGATCCAAATATTTTTAAAAGAATCAACCTTGAAATTTGGACTAGCACGAAACTTAATGTGATTCATGATCAGAACTGCATGGACTTGAGTGTTGCTGATAGCGGGACAGCGGAACGTATTGGAGCGTTCTTAGAGGCTCTAGATACTAGATAACTTTTTTGGTCAGGGTGAAGTGGTGCGTATTGGTTGGTAAGTTGCATTTTGAAAACTTAAAGATCCCTCCCGCCCTTTGCCACGGCATATATACACCCAAGACCAAAACCGATTTGTCCATCTTTAACGGCTTGGTTATCAGGTTGTCGGATCATGGCATCCAATTTGATAGCTGTCGGGTCATCGGGATTACGGTAAGAAAAAATGTAAAACCAAGAGTGACCATTTGGCATTTGATTCAGATTTTTCTTAAAGTCTTGTTTACCTGGTTCATATATTGCCTTGTGCGCTTTTTTTGCCCACTTATCCAACGTGGAATGGTCGAAATAGCCATTCACAAAAACCACTCCCGCTTTACTAATCTTCGCATGCAATTTCTCTGGTATCGCGACATTAGCGGTTCTTGCAATTTCGATCGATACCAGCGCTTCTTTGACAGCATCGTGGTGATACCAGAGGGCCCTATTACCTCGAGTGGTGCGGTCTTTCATTGAGCCATCAACGTAAACCTGCTTATTTAGATCTTTCAGCAGTTTCTTTATGAGGCTCCTAGGGGATTCTTTCTTTCTTAATCTATCTAAAATGGCTGGGTAGAACCATCCATGATCGAGTCCAAAATACACGACAGTAGCCTTCTTGTTGCGGTTAAAGAATTCGTCAAACCAGGTCTGGATAATCCCGTGCCGAGGATCACCGGGCTGAAATTCTGCTAGAGCGAAGAAGTAGCCGTTGGCCAATTTCATGACCCACATCTGCACCGCAGCGAAATCTTTTGAGTCAGAGGGGTCTTGGCCATCTGGTTGAGTCCACTCTGAGCACCCTAGATCAAGCATCCCGTTTCTGCTGCAAGACTTTGTGTCTAATAACCCACCATGTAGGGCCCATTGATAAAGGGCCTCTAGGGCAATCTCTTTTTTTCGTTCATCATTAAAGGCCCAGGCGTCAGTAATAACCTCTGACATACGCAGAACAAACAGGCCTGTTTCATTTGCAAATGGTACATCTTGTTCATTATCCATCCTGCTGTTGTAACCTTTAATTGAGAGAGGTATTTCTCGTTCGCCGGAGCTATATGACGCAACCAAATTCACTGAATTCGATGAAGCCGAGCAAAATTTTTTTTTGTCCTGATATGAGCCTTTAGCAAAATCTGTTAATACATCTGATGGGACTATAAAATTGATGGGCTCTATCAATATTGGCACAGATTTCTTATTGAAATTAGCCCCGAAGGATGAGCTAGAAATCAATATCAGTACAATAACTAAACGCATAAATAACTTCCTCAATTTGGGGTAGAGATGATCCCATAAAACTTTACGGATTTGAGCAATGCTTGGGTCATAAAAATGTGTGTCTTCTTTGATGCGAGGATCCATCGGACCGAAGCAAATGCAACCACGACTCGAGTGCGGCTTACTTGTCGTTGTGCCAAAAATTGGGGTGGTTTTAGTCAGCTGATGGGCACTATTACTGCTTTTTATGCCGCTCTGTCAGTGACATGATTATGGCGCGAGCGTGTTCTTCGGACAGGTTGAACTCTTGCCGTATCCGATCGATGTGGGCAGCCTCATCTGAAGTAATGACCCCGTCCGCGAGTGCTTGGTCGACCTCCGCTTCAAAAATCGCCTTTCTTCTTTCCAGTTGATTCGCAAAAGCATTGCCTACGATCCCTGTCAGGAGGGCGACCGTGCAGACACCCATCAAGGCGGTAAGTGCCCCGATTAATTTACCGAGTGGGGTGACCGGTGAAACGTCGCCATAACCCACGGTCGTTAGTGTGATGATTGCCCACCACATTGTCTCAGGAATGGATGAAAAAACTTCAGGCTGTACACGATTTTCAGCGACATAAATCAGGGCACTGGCAAGGAAGAGGGCGATACCCAATAAATAGAGTGCGGCCCCGAATGCGCGCCTCTCCTCACGAATGGCAGAAATCAGATCCTCGAGCGCAGACGAGTAGTGGCTCAGCTTAAGCAGTCGGACCATTCGGAGGGCCCTTAACCAACGTAAGTCGGCGCCAGGAATCAGCCATTGCAGGAAGCTTGGTAGGAGCGCCAGTAGATCAACGATGCCGGTAAAACTAAACATATAGCTTAACCGTTTAGTCGTGTGAGTAGTACCGCCAAGGTCTGTTTGCATGGGGGCGGACCAGAGCCTCAACAGGTACTCGATGGCAAAGATGGTCACTGAGACCATTTCGAACAATAGTAGTTGTGATCCATAAATTGCCGCGATACTGTCTACGGATTCAAGACACACGGCTATGAGATTTGCGAGGATCAATAAAGATAATACCAAGTCGACGTGCTTGCTTAAGCCATCGTCATGGCGGCCCTTATTCAAAATTTCAGCGATTCGCTGCTTCGTGATGGGCATCGATTATCCTTTTAACAGCCGAATTTTAGTGTAGAGGATTCCGATGAAAAAAAATAACTTCCCTATTTCTCGCGGTTTTTTCGTGTTCATCCTCGGGTTAGCCATACAACTCGCACCACTGCACGCACGCGCTAGCGAAACCCAAGACAGCTATGCATTCATGAGTGCTCAAGACTTGTATGATGCATTGAGCCAACGATCGCAGGTTGCATTGGGTTATATGCTAGGCATTGTTGATGCAAAAAAAGGTAGTCAGCCAGATGGATCCTGTTTCGCCGTGCCTTGGCGGCCCGATGCCGATGAGGTACTAGTGAATGCGTACCTAGATTATTGGCCATCAGTTGCTGATTTTTCATCGAAGGCGCCTGAAGCGTTGACAGAGATGATGATTAAACAGTTTCCCTGTGATCCCTAAGAGATAGATACCTAGGACTAATACTTATAAATTCCGAGGGATTCTAACGATATGACTGTTTATTAGTTTCTATCAAGACAAATTGATTTTATCCTAAAACTAGGACTTTGGTCTTAAGGGTATGCACGAATCTCCGATGGGGGTAACATTCCTAGAAGGTTATAGCGATAGAACGAAATAAAAGGCGTGTGAATGCGTTTTGATATTTTGAAAGTTTTGGTCATCGTGATGGCTGT
>Ga0163109_10003853_pt1 | contig 11436 bp, 8 predicted proteins | sample CRUFie1St13metaG_FD_108704 | JGI IMG/M metagenome (GOLD analysis project Ga0163109, IMG submission 108704) | Marine microbial communities from the Costa Rica Dome - CRUD Field 142mm St13 metaG | ecosystem: Environmental > Aquatic > Marine > Oceanic > Photic zone | place: Costa Rica: the Eastern... | reverse complement strand
TGCCCTGAATTCGACCTAAATGTGTGTTGGTGGCTGGCACGGGGTCTGGATCACCAGCACCACGTCGGTATAACTCGGCTCTAGCAGTAACTCGCTGATCAGGACCAGCGGCTTCCTGGATAGTCTGCAAAGCCTGATTCATTGCAGTCCGAGCATTTTCTCGTGCGCGGATGACATGCCTCTTGTGAAGGGACGCCTTACTTTCGAGAACAACTAAGAGTCCAAACGCGACACCTAGAGAGGCAAGTATTGAAAGTAGAAAAAGGGCAAGTATTAAGGTGAAGCCTGTGTCTTTACGTCGAAGAGAGGAAAAGTGATGTTTGTGCAAAGGCATGAGAGGTGTGGAGGACAAAGACAAATAGCTATGAACAAATCTCGGGGTTAGAGGGCACTTTGATTAACTCCCTTACAAATACATCCTGCGGCAATCATCTTCCTTAGGCAATCATGTTTTGTGTAAATAAACGCTGACAATTGAGAAGTGCACGACTAAACCCGAGCAAATTAGAACAGTGATTAAGGAAAAAGATAGTAAACCACTATTGCCCCAGCATGTAGCTGTAATCATGGATGGCAATGGTCGCTGGGCACAGCGGAACGGGAAATCCCGTATTGAGGGACATAGGAGCGGGGTTAAAAACGTCAGACAGATCGTAGAGTGTGCCCGCGAGATGGGGATACCGAATCTAACTCTTTACGCATTTAGCGTAGAAAATTGGAAACGCCCCAAGGCAGAAGTATCTGCCCTGATGGCACTTTTGAACACGTTCCTCAAAAGGGAACTCTCGAATATGATGAAAAATGGTGTTCGGCTAAATGTTATTGGACGTGTAGCAGAACTACCAACCAATGTTCGGAAAAATCTTCAGGACACAATGGATAAGACTGCTAAAAACTCCAATCTCCTTCTCAGTCTCGCCCTGAACTATGGAGCGCGCACCGAACTACTCGACGCAGTCACTTCCTACATCTCTCAAAATGATGTCAATATTTGTGGCGAACTGGAATGGTCGACCTTCTCTAAGCACCTCTACACCAGAGAGATGCCAGACCCGGACCTCATCATTCGTACCTCTGGCGAGCACCGACTGAGCAACTTTCTGTTGATGCAAGGGGCATATGCTGAGATTTACTTTACAGATTTGTGTTGGCCAGAATTTCATAAGGAAGACTTTCAACACGCTATCCGTAACTACCAGGGGCGTGAGCGTAGGTATGGTCTTACTGGAGAGCAGATTAGAAGACAAGAGGAACCAATTCAACAGGGATGAAGAAGCGGATAATTAGTTCGCTAACCCTTTGGGGTACACTCTTTGCACTACTGTACTTTTTTCAAATCCATGGAGGTATCCTGATCATGTTGTACCTCTCTGGAGCGGCACAATTGGAATTATACAAGATCTGGGAGAAGTCTGGCAGACGCGTTGCCCCCAAGGCAGGAACAGTTGCCGGGACTTTCCTGATCCTTGCTGCCTACTACCTAGATGGATATGTTTCCAATCTGGTTCCAGATCCTTGGAGTCGGATTGCAATACTCGCAGTATGTTCAGTCCTGCTTGCGTGGCTACTATTTTTGGTTTTCCCACCCAAAACACGATTTCCCGGAGAAGCACTCATTCCTACATCTCTCGGTATCCTTTATCTCCCCTTTTTGCTACAGTTCTTTCTACAAATCCAACTATTAGAAGATGGCCAAGGTGGACTCTTCATCTGCTTGTGGGTCGTTGTTGCAACCAAGTTTACTGATATGGGCGCTTTGCTCTTTGGAAAATATCTTGGGAAACACAAGATGGCTCCAACTCTAAGCCCGAACAAGACTTGGGAAGGCGCGATTGGAGGAGTACTGGTCTCCGTAATTGGTGCCTATCTTGTTGGGTTGCTTGGGAATCAGTTTGATCTTGGATTTAAGTTCTCTTTGCCAACGATCGCTTTGCTAGCAATCCCATTATCAATTATCGGGCAAATTGGCGACCTCTTGGAATCTGCATTCAAACGACAAGCCAATGTCAAAGATTCCGGACAAGGCATCCCTGGGATTGGAGGAGCACTTGACTTGGTAGACAGCCTGATATTGGCAGCACCGCTGGCTTATGTGCTGGTGACCCAGTTCGATATTTTCCAGCGATGAGCGAGGAAATCGAAAAGCTGGTACTACTTGGGGCCACTGGCTCCATCGGAGAAAGTACACTCGAAGTACTGCGCCAACACCGTGACCGCATGCAAATTGTGGCAGTTGCTTGCAATACCAACTTTGAAAAGCTTCTAGCCATAGCACGCGAGTTCAATGTTCCTCATGTCGCGATATATGACGAAAATGCCTTCAGTAAGGCGAAGAACTCCCCTAACCTACCATCAGGAACCAATCTTTACACTGGGATGGAAGGCTTACTCCAACTGGTAGGTCTTCCAGGAGTCACCCATTCACTCTTTGCTATGGTTGGTGTGACGGGACTGCGCCCAGCTCTCGCAGCGATCGAACACGGTCAAAAACTTGTTCTAGCCAACAAGGAAATCCTTGTAATGGCAGGAGAACTAATCACCCGAAAAGCTCGCCAGAATGGTGCCAGCCTGATCCCCGCTGATAGTGAGCACAACGCACTGCAGCAGTGCCTCCTGAGTGGCAAACCTGAAGAGATCAATCGAATTATCCTTACTGCCTCGGGCGGTAGCTTTCGCGACACCTCAACCGATGAGATGTCTAAAATAACACCGGATCAAGCGCTACATCACCCCAACTGGGATATGGGACCCAAGGTGACCATTGATTCGTCCACTATGGCAAATAAGGGACTAGAAATCATCGAAGCCCATTGGTTGTTCGATATAAAGCCAGAAAAGATTCAAGTCGTTGTGCACCCACAGAGCGTAGTACATTCAATGGTAGAGTACATCGACGGGTCCATACTCGCGCAACTCTCTCCACCAGATATGACCTTCGCGCTCCAGAACGCTCTCTTCTATCCTAATCGCTACAAAAAAGTATCAGAAACCATAGATTTCACAAAGATATTGAAACTTGACTTTCAACCACCTGACGAAGGGCGTTTCCCCTGCCTGAGACTGGCTAGGGAAGCCTTAGACGCTGGAGGTGCTGCTCCCGCAGCATTCAACGCGGCCAACGAGGTAGCGGTCGATGCCTTCATCGAACGAAAAATCGGCTTTCTCCAGATCCCCAAAATTATCGAATCCACCTTAAAGCAAATCCCATCGACACATCCCGAAAACCTGCAAGAAGTCCTCGACGCCGATCAGGTTGCCCGCAATCTCGCTAAGTCCTACATAGAGGAATTAGTATAACAACATCCTAAAATGGAAGCATTTGCACCTTTATTCTCAAACTCGTGGGGAATCATTGTACTGATCCTTTTCTTCGGCGGGTCTATATTTGTACACGAATTAGGACACTATCTAGCTGCCAAATGGCGAGGGCTGAAGATTGAGCGCTTCTCGATCGGTTTCGGACCGAGACTATTCGGTTGGAAGAATAAGGCTGGTGTCGACTTCCGCATCTCACTTCTTCCACTGGGTGGTTATGTAGCATTGCCTCAACTGGCGGACATGGGACGGCTCGAGGGAGACAACCAAGAGGAAGAAACCGAGTCTCTTCCCAAGATCACCTACACGGATAAAGTGATCGTCTCCGCAGCAGGTGCTGTATTCAACGTAATCTTCGCACTCGCAATCGGCACCTTGCTTTGGCAAATTGGTCAGCCATCTTCAGAGGGCCAGCAGACCAGAGTAATTGGGTATGTATCCCAAAAACTACAGCTCGATCCTCAGACCGAAGTGGAGGGACCTGCCTACAAAGCAGGAATCCAAGCCGGTGACGAGGTGCTGGCAATTGATGGTCGCCCAGCACGTGATTTCTATGAAATGCAGCATTCCATTGTTACGGGCTCTGGAAGGGACGAACAAGGTAAACCCCAAACTACCTTTACCATCCTCCGAGATAAGAAAAAATTAGACATCATTATCGAGCCCTCTCTTATAACCATCAACCCTGCTTCTGGTGATAAGGTACGCCAGATTGGTATCCAGCCTGCTACTCATATCGTCAGCCAACTTGTAGAGAATTCTCCAGCAGACAAGGCGGGACTTAAACTCGACGACCGGATTGTCTCAGTAAACGGAAAAGTCGTGTATTCCATACCTGCCATCCGAGAAATCCTTCGTAAAGATAATGGCAAGCCTGCTTCCATTGGAATTATACGGGAGAACAAACACATGGAGCTCCAAATTAAGCCTAAGCTTAAAGCTGAACGAAAAGCTTCTCTAATCCTAAGAATGTCTGGAAAGGAAGACTCACTCACCTTAAAATTCTACCCTCGGTATAAAGAGAAACCGACCGCCATTCCTAGTACTGAAAATAAGGCGAAGCTTATTCTGTATGAAATTCAAGGCGACCCCACGCCAATAGGATTCCCCCCTCGGATTGGAGACCAGCTGGCAGAGATAGGCGGAAAGGAAATTAATTCGATTGCTGATGCTAAGGCAGCATTTGCTGGCTCATCTGAAGACCTAGTCGCAACTCTCTCTTCAGGTGAACTTTCTCGAACATTTAAGCTTAACGAAAATGACCAAATTGAAATTGAACCTGAACGCATTCAGCCATTGTTGGGATTTGTTATGGGTGGACAGAAAAACATCCATTTAGACCCAATAACTCAGATTCGCCGTCATGTAAACACAACCCTTCAGGTTCTCGGCAGCCTACTTAACAAAAACTCTGATGTTGGAGTTCGACAGCTGAGCGGTCCTATCGGGATCGGACGCGTTTTTCATCGTTACGCCAACATAGACTTCCGCCTAGTCCTCGTTTTTGCGGTACTCCTAAACATCAACCTAGCCATTCTCAACATGTTGCCCATCCCAGTACTGGATGGCGGCCACATCCTTTTTGCTACAATAAGCAAGCTTCGCCAGAACGCATTGCCAATCAGGTTGATTGTGCGTATACAGACGGTCTTCGTGGTATTACTCTTTTCCATGATAATCTACGTTGGTGTATTCGATAGTCTACGCTGGAAAGGCGATCACGATGAAGAGAACCGATACGAAGTACTTCGTGGATTATACTTCGACCCTGCAATTGATGTAGACCCAGCGCAATCCATCCCCCGAGATTCACAACCTGAGACAAGCGCCGACTCTGGTGAATAAGGGCTTAATAAAACGTTGGAAGACCCGCGAGGTGCCCGTGGGAGATGTGTATGTCGGAGCAAATAATGCTATCCGAGTGCAGTCTATGACAACTACAGACACCAAGAATGTAGACGCTACCGTTGCCCAGACGGTTGCACTCGCTGAAGCTGGTTGTGAAATTGTCAGAATCACCGCACCCAACGTGCGTGCAGCTGAGGCGCTGAAGGATATTCGCACTAAGCTCGACAAGTCTGGCTATAATATCCCCCTAGTGGCTGATATTCACTTCAACCCACAGGCAGCAATGGAGGCTGTGGAACATGTTGAAAAGGTGCGAATCAACCCAGGTAACTATGCCGACCGAAAAAAATTTCAAATTCGGGAGTACTCAGACGCTCAGTATGATGAAGAACTGCAACGCCTTCACGAAGGTTTTAGCCCCCTCGTCAAACGTGCCAAGGCACTTGGAAGATCTCTCCGAATAGGAACAAACCATGGTTCATTGTCTGACCGTATTCTAAACCGTTATGGAGACACCCCATTGGGCATGGTCGAGTCTGCTATGGAGTTTATTCGTATCGCACAGTCACACAGCTTTCGAGACGTCATTCTTTCAATGAAAGCGAGTAATCCCAAGGTCATGATACAAGCGTATCGACTTGCTGTTGAAAAGATGACCAATGAAGGAATGAATTATCCTCTTCATCTCGGCGTCACTGAAGCGGGTGATGGAGAGGATGGCAGAATTAAAAGTGCCGTAGGTATTGGAGCCCTACTTCTAGACGGCTACGGAGACACCATTCGAGTATCACTCACTGAAGACCCCGTTCAAGAAATTCCTGTAGCAAAAGATCTTGCTCGCCGCGCGGAAAGACTTTGGTCCACCCAATTTCACGAGACTAGCAAACATTTTAGCACCGTCCGCGATACTGGTACAGACCCATTGGAATTTAAGCGTCGAGAAAGTGGAACACTCGATATTAACAAAAAATTCAAGGTTGGATCGAAGAGTCCTCCTCGCATCATAGTCCCAATAACAACCCCGCTTTCCAAATCTGGTGAGATTGCCAATGAGATCGCACGCATCCAAACTCAGAGTAAGGATGCTGCCATTGAAGGCCCTCTAGTGAAATTAGAGTCTATGTCGGATATCAAACATCTTGATCTATTACGCGTTGCCCTAGCAGGTGCAGTACCCTTTTTAGTTATCGAGGACAAAGTAGAGATTGCTCACAAAATTACCCCAGATAGTGAAATAGAAGCGAGCCCAAGTCTTGTAGTTTTTCGCGAATTCAGAAATTTTGACCCGAAGGACTATATCAACTTCGTTCAATTGACTAATGAAGCTGGCTTCTTCACTGCTACTGGAGTTCTTCCTCTCTCTCTCTACGGTGAGGTCGGCGACTTCCTATCCGACTACAGTGACGGACCCCCACCTTTGCTTACGCATACGCCACAAGAGTTGCACACCAACCCTCTATTTGCGTACCGAGAACTGGTTACAGCAGTCAGAAATCGAAATCTTGATGCTCCCATCTGGATTCGAATCAATGGAGATACAAGATTTCAGCCAGAAGAAAAGTTCTTCTCCTCCCGACTCCTAGATGCAGCTCTCCTAGCTGGTCCACTGCTATGCGACGGTATTGGTGACGCAATATCAGTGGAAGAAGCTTCGGACGCTGATAGTTCTCGGGCCCTCGCTTACAACCTGCTTCAAGGCGCGAGAGCACGAATTAGTAAAACCGAGTTTGTAGCCTGTCCAAGTTGTGGAAGGACTCTATTCAATTTAGAGACCACAACTCAGAAAATAAAAGAGCGGACGAATCACCTAAAAGGGGTCACCATAGCAGTGATGGGCTGCATCGTCAACGGTCCGGGTGAAATGGCAGATGCAGACTTCGGTTACGTCGGCGGAGCACCAGGCAAGATCAATCTGTACGTTGGCAAAAAATGTGTCCAAACCTCAATCCCAGAAGAGCATGCCGTAGAACGGCTTGTGGACCTAATTAAGGAACATGGCCAATGGCGTGAACCCAACAGTATTTCTTAACCAACCCAACCCTAACAAGTAAGTCCCTAAAACCATGTCAGCAACCCGCCATGATGGCCGAAAGGCTAACCAACTCCGTAAAGTCACACTAAAGCCGGGAATCGCACCGCACGCTACTGGCTCCACGCTTTGCAGCTTCGGCAATACACAGGTGATCTGCGCAGCCACAGTAGAAAAACGCGTTCCACCTTGGATGAAAGCACAAGGAGTAGAAGGCGGATGGATCACAGCCGAGTACTCGATGCTCCCCTACTCTACGCTCGATCGCAAAAGACGCGATGTATCAAAAGGTAAGCAGGATGGTCGTACTGTTGAAATTCAACGTCTGATTGGACGCTCTATGCGAGCTATCATCGACTTAAAGAAACTCCCTGGCCTCACTCTCTGGATTGATTGCGACGTGCTACGTGCCGATGGAGGTACGCGCACCGCTTCCATTACTGGCGCATACGTAGCTATCAGACTTGCCATCAAAAAACTCCTCCGAGAGAAGGAAATTGAAGAAGATCCACTCGTAGATAGCGTTGCAGCTGTGAGCGTAGGAGTGGTTGATGGTAAACCAGTACTTGATCTCGACTACGTAGAGGATAGCTCTGCCAACGTAGATGCAAATATTGTCATGACTGGTGGCGGTCGATACGTTGAAGTACAAGGCACAGGTGAAGAGTATACCTTCTCAGGAAAGCAACTCCAAGACATGCTCAAACTCGCAAAGACTGGAGTTGAGGAACTGACAAAACTGCAAAAAAAAGCTGCACGCGATAAGTAGGTAAAATCAAAGGAGGATGCAGAATCCTACTAATCAGTGATAGCCTCCACTAAAGGCTGAAGTCGAGTTTTACTGAACTTGGCGAGGACTTCCTGTGCTTCATCTCCTGTAGCGCAGCTAAGAACCTTGTCAGCCAGAGCCTTCATTTCAGAGATTTGCATTTGCCGAAGAATGTAGCGAATCTCCGGCAGGTTGGGTGGTGTTATGCTTAATTCTCGCATGCCTAGGCCAAGTAAAAGTGCTGCATATGCCGATTCGCCGGCAACCTCACCACATATACCAACGGGGATATCAGCATCGTTGGCGGCTTGAATGATATTCTTAATAGTACGCACTACAGAGGGGTGGGCTGGCTGGTATAAATGCGCGACCTCATCATTTACGCGGTCAACAGCGAGCATATACTGCGTAAGATCGTTAGTCCCAATAGAAAAGAAGTCACAGTGCCTTGCTAATTCAGAAGCCACAAGGGCCGCACTGGGAATTTCAATCATTGCACCCACCTCGATGTTTGGATTGAAATTCACCCCTTGACGACCCAACTCCTTCTTTGCCTCAGCCAGAAGTTCATTGGCTTCAACTAGTTCAGAAACACCAGACAGCATAGGGTAAAGAATTCTCAGATCACCTTCTGCTGATGCTCTCAAAAGTGCACGCAACTGGACCTTGAAAATCTCCTTGTGCTTGAGGCAAAAACGGATGGCACGAAAACCCATGAAAGGGTTATTCTCATCTATCCCAGTCATCGCTTTAGGCAGGATTTTATCGCCGCCAAGATCTAGGGTGCGAATAATGACAGGGCCTTTCGTAACACCTCGAACGACAGAAACATACTCTTCGTATTGTTCGTCTTCGGAAGGAAAGTCATTGGAACGCAGATAAAGACCCTCGCTGCGAAAAAGACCGACGCCCATGGCCCCAGACTCTAAGACACGCTCTACATCTTCGGCACCCTCGATATTGGCTCGAAGCGTAAGCTTATGTCCATCAGCGGTCTCAGCAGGCTTTTCAAGTTCAGTAAGGAACTTTTGGCGAATCTTGTCCTTGCGCGTCCGAATCTCACCATACCGGAAAAGCGTATCGGCTGTCGGGGCTACCACCAAAGTCCCCTCATACCCATCAACCAATAGATCACAACCCGCAGGAATCCGAGTCGTAGCCTTCCATAAATTGACGATTGCAGGTATACCCATTGAACGGGCCATAATTACCGCATGACCAGTAGTACCCCCGTGCTCTGTAATGATGGCGAGCACCTTCTGCTTGTCCATCAACGCCGCTTCTGATGGCGAAATATCGGCGGCGACTATGATACCAGGCTCATCCAATTCGCCTAAGTCAGGGTGACTTTCACCAGCTAAATTACGCAAAACCCTACGTGTGACATCACGAATATCATTAACTCGTTCTTTTATATAGTCGTCCTCAAGACCGGTAAAGAAGTCAATGTAACGCTGAGCTACTTTATTGAAGCAAAATTCTACATTGCTAAGAGATTTTCGAACACCAGAAACAGTTTCCTCAATCAAAGCCTTGTCTTCGAGAACGAGAAGGTGAGCATCAAAAATTTGTGCCTCCGTTTCACTGAGTTTCTTGCTAACTTCATCTCGCAACTCCGAAATCTGCTGACGAGTCGCCATGATAGCAGTTTCGAAACGGGCTATCTCAGCCTCAACTTGCTCCTCGACTAACGGATAGGAGGGTATCTCCAGTTCCTTCTGGGCAAGTAACCATGCCTTTCCGTGTGCAACCCCTGGGGAGACAGGAATGCCACGGAACACAAATTCTTGCTTTTGACCGCTTGCAGAGCTCATTAATGGTATTGCAGAGTTGGAAAACGTAAACGAGTTGTAAAATACTTAATTGTACACGCGAAAATTAAAAGGTCGGGCAAAAAATGGGCATAACTTGGCAGTGACAAGCCCAAACTCTGCTCCCAGTTCTTGCAGAAGCACTTCTTCAACCTTCCTGAGATTACCAGATGGCAACTCTTCAAAATCAACCAAGCTAAACATAGCTGAACCGCTTCCAGAGAGCATTAAATTATCTATTTCGGCATCTTGGAATACACATCTGGCAGCTGCAAGAGCAGCAAATTTAGACTCCACGACAGCGGAAAAGTCATTATGGAGGGTTTCTCTAAGCGAACTATTACCAGAGAGGTAGCTATCGAGTGTGGACTCGGACAGCCCTTCGGACGATTCATGATCCATTTTACGAGAAAACTCATTGTATGCCCAAGGAGTGGAAACATGAATGGAGGGTAGCAACAGCATTACATTCTGACTCTTTAGCCTTTGTGCCTGATGCATATTAAGTGGTTGAATTTGATCCCCTCGACCTCGCATTATTGAAGCTCCACCGGCAAGAAACAAAGGGCAGTCAGATCCAAGCTCAGAAGACAGATCCAAAAGCTCTTTTGGAGAAAAAGGATTCCCAACCATTTGGTTAAGTCCCCACAAGGTAGCAGAGGCATTGCTGCTACCTCCTCCAAGTCCAGCTCCCATAGGAATATTTTTTTCGAGGTTAACCACGACGTGCCCTGGAAATGGATTTTGGCTACGAAATAAATCTATTGCACGGTGAATTAGATTAGAACGGTCTAAAGGCAACTCGGGGCAATTACAAATAAGCCGATCAAGACCTTCGCCTTCTCTTATTTCTAGCTTCAATATGTCACCAAAACCCAAAGGGCAGACCAAGGATAGTAAGTCATGAAACCCATCTCCTCTACGGCCAAGAATTTTAAGATATAGATTCACCTTTGCGGGTGAAAAAAGTTGAATCGCCTTCATTCTCGCCAACAACATAGTGCCCATTATTGAAAATGAAATCCGAAATGACAATGGCCACAGGGAATTCTTGTGAACTAATTCTCGCCCTAGACCTTCCCGATAAGATCCAAGCACTAAATCTGCTCGACCGCATTGATAACGAACTAACATGGGTAAAGGTCGGTCTGCAGATGTTCACCCGATGGGGTCCAGACTTACTCAATGAAGTGGCAGACCGGGGCTACAAGATCTTCTTGGACTTAAAACTTCACGACATCTCCAACACGGTTGCCAGCACAATAGAGAGCCTCTCTAAATGTCCTGTAGAAATGATGACGCTCCACTCTCTAGGCGGCCCAGAGATGATCAATGCAGCAAAAGAGATGCGGAATTCTTGCGGTAGTCAGGTCAAGCTGATTGCAGTAACTGTTCTGACTTCACATGATGAATCTACACTCGCTGCAATTGGCTTGAACGGCCCCATCCCCCAGAGAGTGCCTGCACTTGCTGAGATGGCCGTTGCATCTGGCGCCGATGGATTGGTTTGCTCACCTCTAGAAGTAGTTCCACTGCGAGAAAAGCTCGGCTCAGAATCTCTCCTAATTACTCCTGGGATCCGACCCATCGGTAGCGCAGTTGGTGATCAGAAGCGGATCATGACACCAGCAGAAGCTGCCTGTGCAGGCTCAAGCTTCATAGTC
>Ga0163109_10003852_pt1 | contig 11437 bp, 13 predicted proteins | sample CRUFie1St13metaG_FD_108704 | JGI IMG/M metagenome (GOLD analysis project Ga0163109, IMG submission 108704) | Marine microbial communities from the Costa Rica Dome - CRUD Field 142mm St13 metaG | ecosystem: Environmental > Aquatic > Marine > Oceanic > Photic zone | place: Costa Rica: the Eastern... | reverse complement strand
TGGCAAAGCACATAGGAACATTAGTAAGAATCAGTTAATAAACAGTATAAACAAAAAAGGTACTATCGTAGAGGTAGTATTCACAGTCTCTGGTAGTGAGTTTAAGATCATAAGAGGCATCAAACCAAATATCTTTGAGATATGGAAGAATGGTGTAATGATCAATCAAGACTCACATGCCAAAGAGTACCAGAAGGTCCTCGAGCAAAACATCTTGAAGCTCAATCATAAGAGCTTTCACCAGATTGTTGTACTTGGGTCATCCTCCTTCATTCCTTTCATGCAACTCAGTGCAAACCATCGAAAGGATGTTATCGAGGATCTTCTGGATATTAATGTATTCTCTAAGATGAATAGCCTGCTGAAAGAACAGATGTCTTCATTAAGAGAAAAGATAAAAGATATTAGTCATCAGATTGAATTAGGTAAAACACGTATTGATAGTCAGAAGAAGTACATAAAAGATATAAAAGCAATAAACAAAGAAGCTAAAGAAGAAAAACTAAAACTAATAGAAGATCACCGTAGCAAGATCGATACATTACAATCAGATAATATGGTATTGTCAGCTTGGATAGAAGATCATTTATCATCTGCTACAGAGCAGAAAGAAAATGCTACCACATCTATTCAAGGATTGAATCAATACAAAGCTAAGTTCAATGCTGATATAAAGAAACTAGTGAAAGATGTTAAGTTCTTTGAAGACAATGATGCATGTCCTACATGTACTCAACCTATTACAGAAGAAACTAAACAATCACATATATCCAAAGGTAAAACAAAAGCTAAAGAACTTAGTGCTGCCATAGAGACAGCTGACCAAACATTACAGACAAAGACAGAACTTCTCAGTGCTGTAGAAGAAGTAATAAAACAATGTCAAGAGTCACAAAGTGATATACATGGCAATAATCAATCTATCAGTAACTTCCAAGAAGCTATAGATCGTACTCAGAAAGAAATAGACAAAATAGGTGCAGGGGCAGATATAGAAGCTGCAGATAATGATCTTACTAACTTAATCAACGAAAGTAATGAACAAGTAGAAGTAAAGTTAAAACTAAATGAGGACTTTCAATATGGGCAAGTGATTGCTGCTATGTTGAAAGATACAGGCATCAAGACTAAGATTATCAAACAGTATCTACCTGTTATAAACAAACTATGTAATCAGTATCTACAAATACTAGACTTTTTCGTACACTTCAATCTAGATGAAGCATTTAATGAGACTATAAGATCTCGTCATAGAGATGACTTCACATATGATTCATTTTCAGAAGGCGAGAAGCAACGTATAGATCTAGCATTACTGTTCACGTGGAGACAGATAGCCAAGATGAAGAACAGTGTTGCAACAAACCTATTGATCTTAGATGAGACGTTTGACTCAAGTCTAGATCACGATGGTGTTGACAATCTAATGAAAATCATCTATAGTCTTGGAGATGAAACAAACGTCTTTGTAATCTCTCATAAAGGTGAAATACTAGAAGGTAGATTTGCTAATAAGATTGAGTTTATCAAAGATAAAAACTTTAGCAAACTGAAGGATGCTGCATAATGGAACTAAGTGAAGGAACACTTCAGGTATTGAAGAACTTTGCTTCGATTAACTCTAATATAGTTATCAAGCAAGGTAATACATTGAAGACTATATCAGAAGCTAAGAATGTATTAGCCTCTGCTAATATATTAGAAGATTTACCAATTGACTTTGGTATATATGATCTCAACCAATTTCTTAATGTGTTGAGTCTTGTAGATGTGCCTAGATTAAACTTTACAGATAACTATGTTACTATAGGTGATTCAACAGGTCGTACTCAGATTAAATATTTCTATTCTGATATAGAAATGCTGACAGGACCTCCTTCTAAAGATATACAACTATCTAGCGAGGATGTTAAATTTACCTTAGATAATGATACACTAAATAGGATCAAGCGAGCAGCGTCTGCGTTAGAGCATACAGCTCTTGCTGTTTCTAGTAGTAGTGGTGTAGTAAGACTCTCTGTAGTTGATCCAGAGAACTCTACATCTAATACGTTCTCTATCGATGTAGATGGAGAGTTTACTGAAGATAACTTTAACATGATTATCAATATTAGTAACTTGAAAATGTTACCAGGTAATTATGATGTTAGTTTATCTTCTGATTTCATCTCTCAGTTTACTAATACTGAGAATAAAATTCGATACTGGATTGCATTAGAAAAGTCATCAACTTATGGAGCATAATATGACAGAAGAAAATACAGACCACCCTATCTTTGATGTTGCAACTCGTGCATCACGTAGTATGGTTGCTGTGATTGATACAATTACTCAACGAGGTGGGTTCAAAGGTGAAGAGCTGTCTACAATTGGTCAGTTACGTGATCAGTGTATTCAGATCATCCAGATGGGTGAACAACACGAACAAGAGAAAGCACAAGCAGCAGCTGCTGAACCAGAAAAGAAAAAGTAATTGACATCTTATCCGACTTATTATATAATGAACATCTCTATGAAGGATAAAAAATGTCGAATGATTTCTTATGGGTTGAGAAGTATCGTCCTAAGACGATAGCTGATTGTATACTTCCCGAATCACTAAAATCTATGTTCACTGGAGTCTTAGATTCTGGTGAACTCCCTAATATGTTGTTTACTGGGACTGCTGGTCTTGGTAAGACAACTGTTGCAAGAGCTTTGTGTGAACAGCTTAGTTGTGACTATATTGTTATCAATGGATCAGAAGAAGGTAACATTGATACATTACGAGGCAAGATCAAACAGTTTGCCTCATCAGTATCCTTACAAGGTGGATACAAAGTTGTTATATTAGATGAAGCTGACTATCTTAATGCTCAATCTACTCAACCTGCTCTTCGTGGATTTATAGAAGAGTTTGCTAACAACTGTCGTTTTATATTAACATGTAACTTTAAGAATAAGATTATAACTCCATTGCACTCTCGCTGTGGAGTTTATGAGTTTAATTGTACTAAAAAAGAACTATCTCAACTAGCAGGATTGTTTCTAAAGCGAGTTAAAGAACTCCTAAATAAAGAGAACGTATCTTATGAAACTCCTGCGATAGCTAGTATTATTCTTGAACATGCACCAGACTGGAGGAGAGTGCTAAATGAAATTCAGAGAAGATCAATTAGTGGTCATATCGGTAGTAATGATGTTAGAGATGTCTGCGATTATAGTCAGCTCGTTACTCATCTAAAAGAAAAAAACTTCAAGGCTATGAGGTCGTGGGTAGTAAATAATATAGATACAGAGGCAGCAGCCATATTCAGAGGATTGTATGATCTTGCGACTGATAAAGTTGAATCTCATAGTGTTCCTCAACTAGTATTAATATTGGCTGACTATCAATATAAGAACGCCTTCGTGGCAGACCATGAACTCAACGTAGTAGCTTGTATGACTGAGATTATGGCAAATGTAGAATTTAAGTAATGTTAATATTGTATACTCAACCTAGATGTCACTTCTGTGAGATTCTTAAGCGTATCCTGAGTAAGATGGATGAAGCTGAAGGGTTTCAAACTATCGATATTACTAAAGATGCAGAAGCAAAAGCATTTATGAAAAAGAGAGGGCATAGGACTGTTCCTATGTTGTATTGGCGTGTACCTGGACATGATGTGTGGGTCAACAAAGATATCGATACAAGAAAGTTAACTGGTGAGAATCTAGGTAAAAGAATAACAGATGCTATAGCAGAAACAAAGAAAGACAACTGTCTAGTATTTGATGTGGATGGAACATTGACTCCAAGTAGAGAAAAGATTGATCCAATACATGCTGAGACTTTATTAGAGTTTGCAAAGAAAACTGATGTTTATATTCTAACAGGATCTGATTTTCCTAAGACCAAGGATCAGCTTGGTGAGATAACCAAAGTAGTAAAAGGATGTTATCAGTGTGTTGGAAACGAACTATGGATCAATGATGAATTAGTTAAATCATCAGCTAAGTTTGATATACCTAAGTTAATGTTAAGATGGTGTAAACAAAAGTTAGCTGAAAGTAGATTTCCTCATAGAACAGGAAATAAACATGTTGACCTTCGTGCTGGAATGATGAACTTCTCTATCTTGGGTAGAGGATGTACTAGAGAACAAAGAGAAGAATACATTGAATATGATCTTGAGTATGGAGAAAGAGAAGAACTTGCAAATGAGTTCAATGGAATGTTTAAAACATTTAGTGCTCAGATAGCTGGTGAGACTGGTATAGATATCAGTGAAGTAGGAAAAGATAAAGGACAGGTTTACGAACCACTAAAAGAGTTGTATAATAGTATTATATTCTTTGGTGATGATACACAACCTGGTGGAAACGATTATCCTTTCTCATCTAAGTTAGAAGGTTTTCCTAATCGTGTCTTTCCAGTAACTGGACCAGAAGATACATTTGAAACTTTGAAGTCAATAGAAAGACTATTTGTTAATGAACCCGTTTGATTATGTCAGTTCTATCACGTATACGAAGAAAGATCTTTTCGATCCTCAACAAGCTGAACAACCTGGAACAGGATATAGCAGTTTCCATACTCTGCGCTCTCTTAGTTATTTCCCTGACTGTATACATGCTGCTAATGTAATGAACCAATATCATCATTTAGATGATAAGCTCCAATATCACTTTTTACTAAATATAATAAGAAAAAAGAGAAGATTTAGTAAATGGATCAAAACTGATCCTATTAGTGATATTGAAGTGGTAAAGAAATACTATGGTTATAGCAATACAAAAGCCAAGCAAGCATTATCGCTTCTGTCACCTGACCAAATAAATATAATAAGACAGAAGGTGGATCAAGGTGGAAGAAAGTAATATTGAATGGAGTCCAGCGTCTATGCTGGAGATCACTCTCAGTGAACCAGATGACTTTCTAAAGGTTCGAGAGACATTGACAAGAATAGGTGTAGCATCTCGTAAAGAAAAAAAGCTATTCCAATCATGTCATATTCTACACAAACAAGGTAGATATTTCATTGTACATTTTAAAGAATTATTTTTGTTAGATGGTAAGAAAGCTAACTTAGAAGATACTGACTTAGCTCGTCGTAACACTATTGCAACTTTAATGTCTGATTGGGGATTAGTTGATATACAAGATACAACTAGTGCTAAGCCATTAGCTCCTCTAAGACAAATCAAGATCATACCTTTTAAAGAAAAGAATCAATGGGAACTATGTCCAAAATATAATATTGGAAATAAATAACCAAACCGTTGACTTCTAAAAATTAAATATTATATATAAAGGTGAGCCGCCAGAAGACTGGGGTTCACATTTAACCTTGCTTAGTCATAGGAGGTAAACATGACAGGTAATTTCGTATATCCACGAAACGCATTTTTAGGTTTCGATCACATCTTTGACCAACTGGAATCAATACACAGTCACGCCAAAGATACTTATCCCCCACATAACGTAATTAAGTACGACAATATGAAATATGATATTGAACTTGCAATTGCAGGATTCAATCAAGATCATATTGACATTGAAGTAAAAGATCACGTGCTTACTATCACAGGTGATAGACCACAAAGGCGCGATCAAAATAGTTACGTTCATAAAGGTATAAGTGCTCGTAAATTTAAGAAATCGTATCGTCTAAGCGAATACACAGAAGTCACTGGAGCAGACATGATGGATGGGATTTTGACAGTCAGATTAGAAGTCATCCTACCAGAAGAGAAGCGTCCTCGTAAAATCAAAATTGGTCAAAACGAGGTAAACAATGACAAATCTAGTAAACAACTTCTTACAGAAACTACGTAACAGACAATCTTATAGAAACACATTTAATGAGCTTTCGAAACTAAACGATAGAGAATTAAACGATATCGGTATAGGTCGAGGAGACATTAAAAGAGTAGCTATGGGTGATCCATCTTATCGATTAGTCAAAGACTATGGTTCTAATGATAACTTGAAAGGGTGGGTATGAATGTCAACTATAAGACGTTTCATATTATCGCCCTTCTCCTCATTGTGGGATTCGTTAGATCGGACTACAATGGTGATAGGATATTCCCGAGCAGCGGTAGAACTATCGCGTCTGGGATATCACGAGCAATCTAAGAGTTGTATGATGGAACTGAAGAAGTTGCAATAGGACAAGGGGGCGTTGCCCCCTTTCCAAAATTGTGGTATAATGTAAGCTGATTGTAAGTTCGGAGGGAATATGAACTTTTACACAAGCGTTAACCGTTATGGTAACAACATCTTGTATCGTGGGTTTCAAGATGGTGAGAGGATCCAGAAGAAGATCCAATATGGACCCACACTCTTCCATAATACAGATAAAGAAACTGGTTGGAATAATCTACAGAACCAACCTGTGATGCCTAAGACTTTTGATACTATGCGTGACGCAAGAGAGTGGGCTCAGCAGTATGAGGGTGTAGATAACTATCCAATATATGGAACAACAAATTACGTAACTCAATACATCACAGATAGATTTCCAAACGATATAAAGTTTGAAAGAGAGAAAGTCAATGTTGTATCATTAGACATTGAGGTTCACTCTGAAGATGGTTTTCCTTTTGTTGCTGATGCAGCTCATCCTGTAGTTGCAATAACACATAAGAGTAATCTAGATGATGTATACCGTGTATGGGGATTGAAAGATTATGAAGAAAACGAATGCAAAGTCGATGGTGTCAAAGCTATCCAATATACTAAATGCAAGGACGAAGTCGACCTCCTACTTTCTTGGTTACAATATTGGTCGGACAGTAGGACGTGTCCCGACGTGGTTACTGGTTGGAATACTCGGCTTTTTGATTTACCTTACCTTATAAACAGAGTCAACAATATTATAGGTGGAGATGTTTACAAGAAGTTCTCTCCATGGGGTGTTGTTGATCGTAGAGATATTGTTATAGCAGGTCGTACTAATGTTGCATATGAGATGTTAGGTATCCAACAACTTGACTACTATGATCTATTCCGTAAGTTTGGATATAGTTATGGTACATTAGAATCATACAAACTAGATCATGTTGCTTTTGTTGTTCTTGGTGATAAGAAACTATCATACGAAGAACATGGTAACTTGCAAACATTATACAATGCTGACCATCAGTTATACATTGACTATAACTTGAAAGATGTTCAACTGATTGAACGATTAGAAGAAAAGATGGGATTGATTACTCTTGCTATGACTATGGCATATAGAGGTGGTGTTAACTATTCAGAGACTTTTGGTACTACATCTATCTGGGACTCTATAATCTATCGTATACTACATAAACAACAGATTGCTGTACCACCTAAGATAGCTCAAACAAAGACTCCTTATCCTGGAGCATTTGTAAAAGATCCAGAAGTTGGAATGAATCAGTGGGTTGCATCCTTTGACCTTAACTCTCTATATCCTAATATTATTGTCCAATATAATATGTCACCAGAGACATTGATAGAAGGTAAAGTTCCTGGTGTTACTGTTGATAAGTTGTTAGATGGAACTGCAGCTAAGAATGACATTGATTCTACTATGGCTGCATCTGGTCAACGGTTCTCTAAAGTAACAGAAGGTATTATTCCAAAAGTAATCAAACAATATTATGATGAGCGTAGAACTATCAAGAATCGTATGTTAGAAGCTCAACAAGAGTATGAACAAGGTAAGACTAAGAAGTTAGAGAATGAGATCAATACTCTACACAATCAACAAATGTCTATCAAGATTCTTATGAACTCATTGTATGGTGCTCTAGGTAATAACTTCTTTAGATATTTTGATCATAGAGTTGCAGAAGCTATCACTACTTCTGGACAACTATCTATTCGTTGGGCAGAGCAAGCTATCAATGCTGAGATGAATAAGTTATTAGGTACTAATGAAGATTACATCATAGCTATTGATACTGACTCATTGTATGTTAAGATGCAAGGTCTAATCAATAAGTTCAATCCTAAAGATCCTGTCAAGTTTATAGATAGAATCTCGAGCCATCATTTTGAAGCAGTGTTGACTAGAGCATATCAAGCGCTGGCAGAAAAGATGAATGTGTATGAGAATCGTATGGAGATGGCTCGTGAGGTTATTGCAGATAAGGGTATCTGGGTTGCAAAGAAACGATATATCCTCAACGTACACAATAACGAAGGTGTTCAGTATACTACACCTAAGTTAAAGATTATGGGTATCGAAGCTGTAAAGTCATCTACTCCTCAGATCTGTAGAGATAAGTTCAAAGAGATCTTCAGAGTTATTATTGATGATGGTGAACAAGCTACTCAGAAGTTTATTAGAGAATTCAAGAAAGAGTTTGCTCAACTACCACCAGAAGATGTATCATTTCCTCGTGGTGTATCGGATGTAGAGAAGTGGGAAGATCGTAAGACAATATACAAGAAGGCGTGTCCTATCCACGTGAGAGGTGCTCTGTAATACAATCACTATCTTACTAAGAAAGGATTAAATAACTTTGAGACTGTTAAGAATGGTGAGAAGATTAAGTTTGTATATCTAAAGTCACCCAACCCCATCAAAGATAATGTTATATCGTATACATTAAACTTACCTAAAGAGCTTGACCTTCATAGATTTATTGACTATAATAAGATGTATGAGAAATCTTTTCTTGAACCGATCCGTAGTATTCTTGATGCTGTAGGTTGGGACGATGAACCTAAAGCTACTTTGGAGGCCTTTTTCTGATGGAAATATATTTACTAATTGAAAGTTATCTTTGGCATGCAATTGGTTTTGTAGCCTTGGCAGGTGTTCTAATACTTTTTCAAAAGTGGTTCTGAGCTCTTTGACTTATGCACTAACTATATTCAAGAATCAATATGATAACAAGACTCACCGAAGACTTGACTTTGATACGTGGGATCAGTTCTCTAAGTTTCTATATAAATTATCAGAAAGGCCATTGAAAGGGAAACGAGATGCTGAACTTATTTCGCCGGCTGTATATAAAGCTGGTACTACTAGATCCAACAAGAATGTACTTGCTTGGCAGTCTTGGGCTGCTATTGATGTTGACGATATTACGTTTGAAGGAGAACTAGAAGATGAACTTAGACAACGGTATGGTAGTTTCAATTATATTTGTTATAGTACTGCAAGCAGTAGTGATCTGGTACCTAAGTTCCGATTGGTATTCCCGCTTGTATCTCCGGTTGAAGCAACTAGAATCAAACACTTTTGGTTCGCTCTTAACACAGAGACAGAGGCAATCGGAGATCGTCAAACTAAAGACCTATCTCGGATGTATTTCGTTCCTGCATGTTATTCTGGTGCTAATAATTTTATATTCTCTAATACAAGTGGTGTAGATATAGACCCTGATCTATTGATGGCTAAACACGAGTATAGTGAGAAGCTAAATAGTACAAACTTCTTAGATAGATTACCACCTGCTTGGAAAGAGCAAGTAATAGAACACCGCAAAGGAAAGTTAAGTAATACTAACTACACATGGACAGGTTATAGTGATTGTCCATTCTGGCCAAAGAAGTTAGCTTCAGAGTATATGACTATATCTGGAGAAGGTTGGTATCGTAAGATGTATGCTATTATGATTGGTATAGCTGGTAATGCTGTATATCGAGGTTATCCAATCACAGCTAAACAAATAGTAGATCTTTGCCTTGAGTTTGATAGAGGTACAGGTAACTGGTATGAGAATAGACCAATGGAAGTAGAAGCAAACAATGCTTTACATTATGTGTATAGTAACAACGTAATAGGTGAAAATAATGTCGGATAAAAATACATTAGAGAGAATGGCTGAGCTAGCGAAACCAATTGATCAGCAGATAATGATGTGTGATAGTAGAGAAGAAATTCTTATGTTAGCAAGTGTTCTTCTAACAAGAGTAAAGGACATGTTTGATACACAAATAGGTACAGATGGTAGAAGAGAAATATTTATGGATGCAGCAATGAAAGATTTGTTAGATAAATGAGTAAGAAAAAACCTTGGAGAATGCCACTAGATTTTAGACTTGTTGATTTCCACAAACCATTACTAAAACAATTTCCCGTACAACTTTTCATTTGTAATATAATTGGTTTTGGTCTAATGGCATTTACAATAGCAGTAGCAGGTTAATATGAAAATTATAGCCGGACCTTGTCAACACGAGACTTTAGCTAAATCATTAGAGATAGCTGAGCATTGTCAACAAGTGTGTGATAAGTATGGTATAGAATATTACTTCAAAGCAAGTTATGATAAAGCCAATCGTACTTCAGTGAATGGAGAACGAGGCTTAGGTTTACACGACACCGTTGGTGATTTTTTACGAATCAAAGAAACAATGGATGTTAAGATTGTTACAGATATACACAATGTGGAAGACGTTCATTACATACATGATATAGTAGAGGTGTTACAAATACCAGCATTTCTATCAAGACAGACAGATCTTATTCAAAGAGCTTGTCGAACTGATTGTATAGTGAATATCAAAAAGGGCCAGTTTATGGCTCCATGGGACATAGAAGGAATTTTATCTAAGACTGAAAAAGCCAAAGAAGTCTGGATAACAGAAAGAGGAACAAGTTTTGGTTACGGACGTCTTGTTAATGATTTCGCTGGCATGCAGTATCTTCTCGATCGTCTTGGTGACAAATTTGTTTATGATGTTACGCACTCAGTCCAGCTACCAGGTGAACGAGGAAGTTCCTCTGGTGGTAATCGTGAGTATGTTCCTGGTCTGTGTCGTGCTGGGTCCGCTCTTGGCGTTTCTTCTTTTTTTATAGAAGTTCATTCAGATCCTGACAATGCTCCTTCTGATGGACCTAACATGCTGAAACTTGATGACTTTGACCAAGTCGTTGAAAATATAATGGATTATAATTATGCCAAACATAGAGATAACAACTAAGCCTACGGGACGTAGTCCAGAGAACAAATTCTTCTTTGGTAACAAGACAAGGTATTTGGATCTCAGCCGACCCAAGTATAATAAGATTGGAAGAGAATTAGATTACTTTGAATTGTTTGAAGATCTTAATGAGTATCAATATAAACATTATTTAACATTCTACACCTCTGGTAGATGTTTTACTGTATTGACTAATGATGATCGTCATGCTCAGTTTGTACGTAACATGTTTACTGTTATGGATGATCCAACTGAACATTATGAAGATTGGCGTATCATTCATAATACAGAAATAAACATGGAACCTACAATATATGTACATCTCGATCAGAAAGAAATGTTGATTGCAGGTACAACATTCTTAGGTGAGATAAAGAAAGGTGTGTTTAGTATTCTTGGTTTTGAACTACCAGAAGAAAATAAACTACCTATGCATTGTGCTGCATTTACATACCATGACACTACTAATCTTATGTTTGGCCTCAGTGGTACTGGTAAGACAACTTTATCAAGTGATCCTCAATACAAATTGATAAGTGATGATGAAGTGTATTGGCATGA